>OKEV01000009.1_pt1 | contig 230282 bp, 202 predicted proteins | sample 1611141 | NCBI WGS metagenome assembly OKEV01 (sample SAMN04436713, study PRJEB24849) | human gut metagenome | biome: human gut; feature: NICU; material: stool | host: Homo sapiens | place: USA: Saint Louis, MO | collected 2010-08-30
CTAACCCATACTAATTACCCGTGAGGCTTAACCATACAACACCCAAGAAGTGTTCGAAGACTTGTAGCAGATACCGAGAACGAATAACTAAATCAGCTTTTTCAGATTGAAGATTTTGCCTGGCGGCAATAGCGCAGTGGAACCACCTGACCCCATGCCGAACTCAGAAGTGAAACGCTGTAGCGCCGATGGTAGTGTGGCATTCGCCATGCGAGAGTAGGACACTGCCAGGCACCCAATACAAGAAACCCCGCTCACTCGAGCGGGGTTTTTTATTGTCTGAAATTCAGCACTCACTGGAGGGCAAACGGGCACTATGGTGCGGTCTCCCGCCGTGTTTTCTGATACTCGCATTCATCATCCCAGCCAATATCGGGTTGTTTGTGGCCTGTATCTGCTCAATATCTATTCGAAAGCCTGCATTCTGGATATAAAAAGCACAGAATGTGATGCTTCTACCTTTCTTGTCATGCCTGCTCTGGTTTAATTCCCGGGTCCACATCGATGGACCAAGGAATCACAATAATTTGAGGAATGGACACATGTTCAAAAGAACAGTAACGATGATGCTGGCGGCGGGAACCCTGGTATTAGGCGGTTGCGCATCCAATGGTGGTGCAGAGCAGGCGGCGGACAACAGTGACTTCGGCGGCAAGTCCATCTACCTGCGTGGTGAGATGAACGACTGGATGGCCACCGACGAAAGCAAGGTCGTCAAGGTTGCCGACAAGCTCTACATGGCCAAGGGGACGCTCAAGAAAGAGTGGGCTCCTTACAAGTTCAAGTTTGCCGACTCCGGCTGGAGTTGTGGCACCAACTTCGGTTACAAGAGCCCGAGCGATGGCGTTGCCGTGCTCGGCGGGGAACCTGTACCGGTCAACCCGTGCTCCAAGTATGAGGACATGAAGTTCTCGCCCGAGGCGGATGGCGTCTATGAGTTCTATCTGAATATGGCGGGTGAGACACCGAGCGTATACGTCAAGAAACCCTGAGATAGTCTCTCGCTTTAAATCTCTCGGAAATTGAACCGGTTAAATGCCCTGGCCCAGAAATCTGCTGGCCGGGGCATTTTTTTAGGATAGAATCTGCGCCCTTATCACGACAGAATTACTATATATTGTGTTTGTGATGTAAACATTCACTATTAGTAGTGTTTTTGACATAGAGATGCTGCTGCATTCATATGAGGTTAATTGAACATGGCCAAATCCATCCCTGTGCTGGAGGGTGTCACCGCCGCCCGTCAGATCCCCCTGCAGGAGACGTCCCTCGAGATCTGGGACAGCAAGTATCGCCTCAAGAGCAAAGACGGTACGCCCATCGACGGTACTATCGACGAGACCTACCAGCGTGTCGCTCGCGCGCTTGCTGCGCAGGAGCGCGAACCCGACACCTGGTATGAACCCTTCCTGTGGGCCCTGCGCAATGGTGCCATTCCGGCGGGCCGTATCACCTCCAACGCCGGGGCGTTTGAGCACAAGCCGGCGACCTCCACCATCAACTGCACCGTCTCCGGCACCATTGAGGATTCGATGGACGATATCCTCGGCAAGGTGCACGAGGCGGGGCTGACCCTGAAGGCGGGTTGCGGCATCGGTTACGACTTCTCGACCCTGCGACCGCGTGGAGCCTTCGTCTCGGGAGCGGGGGCCTATACCTCCGGGCCGCTCTCCTTCATGGATATCTACGACAAGATGTGCTTTACCGTCTCCTCTGCCGGTGGCCGTCGTGGCGCCCAGATGGGCACCATGGATATCCGTCACCCCGATGTCGTCGAGTTCATCCAGGCCAAGCGGGAGGATGGTCGCCTGCGTCAATTCAACCTCTCCCTGCTCATCACCGAAGAGTTCGTCAGTGCGGTGAAGGAGGATGCCCCCTGGCAACTGATCTTCCCCTACACCGCCAAGGAGGTGGAGCAGGATGGCATCGCGCTGGATGACCCTGCGAGGGTGGTCTGGGCGGACTGGCCCAACAAGGAGGGTGTGGTGATCAACGAGTTGGGCCAGGTGGCCTGCAAGGTCTACAAGGCCCTGCCCGCGCGCAAGCTGTGGAACGTCATCATGACCTCTACCTACGACTATGCGGAGCCCGGTTTCATCCTGATCGACAAGGTGAACCAGATGAACAACAACTGGTTCTGCGAAGAGATCCGTGCCACCAACCCCTGCGGTGAACAGCCTCTGCCGCCCTATGGGGCCTGTCTGCTGGGCTCGGTCAACCTGACCACCTTCGTGCGCGATCCCTTCACCGAGCAGGCCGCCTTCGACTGGCCCGCGTTTCGCAAGGTGGTGGCCATCTTCACCCGTATGCTCGACAACGTGGTGGAGATAAACCAGCTGCCGCTGGCCAAGCAGCGCGAGGAGATCACCGCCAAGCGTCGCCACGGCATGGGCTTCCTGGGGCTGGGCTCGACCCTCACCATGCTGCGCATCAAGTACGGCTCTGCGGCCTCCGTCGCCTTCACCGAACAGGTCTCCCAGGAGCTGGCGATGACCGGCTGGCAGGAGTCTCTGCGTCTGGCGAAGGAGAAGGGGCCGGCCCCCATCATGGAGCAGGAGTTCGAAGTCACCGGCAAGATGCTGCGTCTGCGCCCCGAAATGGCGGCAGATGGCATCAAGCTCGGCGACAAGGTGAAGGGCAAGGTGTTGCATGCCCGCTACAGCCGCTACATGCAGCAGGTGGCCGAGGTGGATCCCGCTCTGGTGGCCGAGCTGGCTGAGGTGGGTGGACGCTTCACCCATCACAGCAGCATAGCGCCGACCGGTACCATCTCCCTGTCGCTCGCCAACAACGCCAGTAACGGCATAGAGCCGAGCTTCGCCCACCACTACAGCCGCAATGTCATCAAGCCGGGCAAGAAGAGCAAGGAGAGCGTGGATGTCTACTCCTTCGAGCTGCTGGCCTATCGCGAGCTGGTGAACCCGGCCGCCATGCCCTATGCCGAGGAGGAGGGTAGCCGCCTGCCGGATTACTTCATCACCGCGGACGACGTCACGCCGACCGGGCACGTGGATATCCAGGCGGCGGCCCAGCGCTGGATCGACTCCTCCATCTCCAAGACCGCCAACGTGCCGACCGATTTTCCGTTCGAGCAGTTCAAGGATATCTACCTCTATGCCTCGGACTCCGGCCTCAAGGGCTGTACCACGTTCCGCTTCAACCCGGCCGCCTTCCAGGGCGTGCTGGTGAAGGAGAAGGATCTGGAGAACACCAGTTACGAGTTCACCCTGGAAGATGGCACCGTCATCACGGCGAAGGGGAACGAGGAGATCGAATACGATGGCGAGCTGCACACCGCCGCCAACCTCTACGACGCCTTGAAAGAAGGCTATTACGGCAAGTTCTGAGGACGAGACATGGTCAAGAAAATCGACAGAAAAATCGTCGCCTACAAGGTAAAAACCCGGGATGAGCCGCAAGATGCGCCGACGCCCCAGGATGACGTGGTGCACATGCATGAAACCGTGTTGCGCCCGGAGCGGTTGATGGGCACCACCTACAAGCTGAAAACGCCGGAACACGTCTCCGAGCACTCGCTGTTCATCACCATCAACGACATCATTCTCAACGAGGGCACGGTGCACGAGACCCGGCGCCCGTTCGAGATCTTCATCAACTCCAAGAGCCTGGAGCACTATCAGTGGATAGTGGCGCTGACCCGCATCATCTCGGCGGTGTTTCGCAAGGGAGGGGACGTCACCTTTCTGGTGGAGGAGTTGCGCTCCGTGTTCGATCCCAAGGGGGGGTACTGGAACAAGGGCAAGTACGTGCCCTCTCTCATCGCCGAAATTGGCAACGTGATCGAAACCCATCTCACCGAGATCGGCATGCTCAAGGTGCCCGGGTTGGACGAGCACCAGCAGGCGTTCCTGGCCGAGAAGCAGGCGCAATTGCAGGCACAGCAACAGGCAGAAGAGCAGCCGGCGGGCAGCGGTTTCCCACCCAGTGCCGCGCTCTGCTACAAGTGCCACACCAAGGCGCTGGTGCAAAAGGATGGCTGCATGACCTGCCTCAACTGCGGCGATTCCAAGTGCGGTTGAGTGATAAAGGGAGATAAATAAGACCGGCCACCGTGCCGGTCTTATTTTGTTTGCTTTATATACAACAACTTGCCGCGAACAAAGGATGTTGCACGCTGGTGAAATCGGGCGTAGCGTTGGGGGTAATAAAACTGTCACGGCCGTGTGGTTTCAATGACATCTGAGATTCACACACGTGGCACCTTCAGTGCCAAGGAGGATGCTTATGGACAACACGGACCGAAAGCTGTTTATCCTGGATACCAACGTTCTGCTTCACGAACCCCTCGCCATCTACTCCTTCAAAGAGCACGACGTGCTCATCCCCATGACGGTGCTGGAAGAGCTCGACAACATCAAGGATCGCCACAAGGACGTCAGCCGCGATGCCCGCATCGCCATCCGCGCGCTGGAAGACGTATTCCGTGACGCGACCCCCGAGCAGATAGTGCAAGGGGTGGCGCTGGCCGGTGAGGCGAGCGGCCATATCTCCATCTTCAGCGATCACCATCTGCCCCAGGATGCCGAGGTATTCACCGACAAGGAGGCGGACAACCGCATCATCAACGCCGCCCTCTACCTGCAAAAACACGAGATGAAGCGCCAGGTGGTGCTGGTCACCAAAGACATCAACATGCGCCTCAAGGCCAAGGGGGCGGGACTGGCCCACGTGGAGGATTACCGCAGCGACCAGCTCATCGACGACATCCGCCTTCTCGCCAAGGGTTTCCAAGTGGTGCCTGGCAGCTTCTGGGAGCGGGTCGGCGAGTGCGACAGCGAAACCCATGGCCGCGATACGGTTCACGTCATCGATGCCAACCTGCTGGAGGGAGTCCACGTCAACCAGTACCTGCTGGACGAGGAGAACTTCTTCGCGGCCAGGGTGCTGAGCCACGACGGCAACAAGATCCGCCTGAAAGATCTCGGCCGCGAGCGGCTGATGTCCCGCAAGGCTTGGGGGGTGCACCCCAAGAACGTCTATCAGGGCATGGCGCTGGATGCCCTGCTGGATCCGCACATCGACCTGGTGATCCTGACCGGCCCGGCCGGCTGCGGCAAGACCCTGCTCGCCATGGCCGCGGCCCTTGAGCTGGTGATCGAGAAGGGGATCTACGAGAAGGTGATCGTCACCCGCAATACCCCGGAGATCGCCGAGAGTATCGGCTTCCTGCCCGGCACCGAGGAGGAGAAGATGATGCCCTGGCTGGCGGCGGTGACCGACACCCTGGAAGTGCTGCACAAGCAGGACGAGAACATGAGTGGGTCCCTGAGTTACATCATGGAGAAGGCCAATATCCAGTTCAAATCGGTCAACTTCATGCGGGGGCGCAGCATCCAGAACACCTTCGTGCTGCTGGACGAGTGCCAGAACCTGACCGCCTCCCAGATCAAGACCATCATCACCCGCTGCGGCGAGGGGACCAAGATCGTCTGCTCCGGCAACCTGGCCCAGATCGACTCCAACTACCTGAGCCCGGTGACCTCGGGTCTGACCTACATCGTCGAGCGGTTCAAGGACTTCGACGGCAGTGCCAACATCTTCCTGAACGGGGTGGTGCGCAGCCGGCTGGCTTCGTTCGCCGAGGAAAATCTCTGATTTGACGGGATCTCTGCATGAGAAAGGGGAAGCCGGACGGCTTCCCCTTTTTTGATCCCGCCTATCTCATGCCTCTCTCGGTCGGCCCAGGTAGCGCAGCAGCCCCGGGTGATCGCTGCTGTGCAGGATATCCGGCTTGCCCTGCAAGGCGATGCGTCCTGCGTCGATGAAAAGCACCTGATCGGCGATGAGCTGGGCATCGTCCTGGGAACGACAGGGAGATACCATCAGCTTGTCAGCCCTTCACTGTGGCGCCAGAGCGCGGCCCAGGTAGCGCAGCAGCCCGGGGTGATCGCTACTGTGCAGGATATCCGGCTTGCCCTGCAAGGCGATGCGTCCCGCGTCGATGAAGAGCACCTGATCGGCGATGAGCTGGGCATCCTCGGGGTTGTGAGAGACCATCAGCACGGTGATGCCCTGCTCGCAGGCGAGGCGGGCGACCTCCGCCAGCATCTCCCGGCGCAGGGCCGGATCGAGGGCCGAGAAGGGCTCGTCCAGCAGCAGCAGCGGCCTGCCCCGCACCAGGGCGCGGGCCAGCCCCACCCGCTGCTGCTGGCCGCCGGAGAGCTGCTCCGGCAGGCGCGTCAGCATCTCCCCCAGGCCCACCTTGTCAGCGGCCTCCTGCACCTGCCTTTTCTGGGCCGGATTCAAGCGCAGGCCGGGATGCAGGCCGATGGCGATGTTGTCGAACACCGACAGGTGCAGGAAGAGGTTGTGATCCTGGAACAGGGTGGTGACCGGGCGCTCGGCGGGGCCCAGTGACAGCAGATCCTGTCCGTCGAAGGTGAGAGTGCCCGACTCCACCGGCACGAAGCCTGCGATCATGCCGAGCAGGGTGGACTTGCCGGCGCCGCTCGGACCGATGAGGGCGGTGATCTCCCCCTTGGGCAAGGTCGCGCTGAAGGTCACCTGCCAGTCGGGATAACTGGTGACCAGTTCCTCAATTACCAGCATGTTTGGCTCCTGAATGTCGTTTTATAGAACAACAAGTAAGAAAAATTGATGAAAGGCAGCGTGAGTGACTGCCCCAAGGGGCGCCCCAGGGACGTGCCCGGCCGGATCCTGGGGGCAGGGAGGCGGCAATGCCGCCGGGGATCAGTGATCCACATGCCTGCCTCCCAGTCCCCGCTCCACCAGCCAGAACAGGGAGAAGCAGAGGGTGAGCAGCAGCAGGGCGGTGGCGGCCGCCTCGGTCAGCCGGTAGCTGCCGAGCTGTTGATAGAGCAGCCAGGGCAGGGTAGTGAGGGTCTGGCTGCCGAACATGGCGATGGCCCCGAGATCCCCGAGGGACAATATCATCGAGAGCGCCATGGCCAGGGCCAGCGGACGGCGCAGCAGGGGCCATTCCACCAGGCGCAGGCGATGCAGGCCGCGCACCCCCAGGCTGTCCGCCAGCCGATCGTACTGGCGCACCACCAGTTGCATGGGGGCCGAGAGGGTGCGCAGCACATAGGGCAGCGCCATCAGGGCGTTGACCAGCACCACCAGCCAGGGGCCCAGGGCAAAGACGTCGGTGAAGGGCATGAACAGGATGAAGAGGCCGGTGGAGAGCACCACCGCCGGGATCATCAGGATCATGGAGCCGCTGGCCTCCCACAGGGCGGCGGCCCGCCGTTTGCGATCCCGCACCCTCAGGTGGCGGCTGGTGAGCAGCAGCCCGGCGCCGAGCAAAGTGGCCAGGGAGCCAGCCGCCAGGGCTATGCCCAGGGACTGCCCCCCTGCCTGCCACAGCCGGGGTGAGCCGAGCGCCGCCAGCAGACCGGGGTTGAACCCGGCGACCACGATGGCCAGCAGGGGCGGCAGGAAGATGGCGAGCCCCATGGTCAGGGCCAGGCCATCCACCAGAGCGCTGCCCTTCTGGTGTCTGTCGGGACGCAGGCAGGGGCGACGGCTGGTGAGGCGACTGGCCGGGGTGGTCTGCAGCTTGTGTTGCAGCAGGAGCAGGGCCAGGGTCAGCAGCAGTTGCACCAGGGCGAGCCCGCCAGCGGTGGCGAGATCGAAGTCAAAGCGCAGCGCCTGGTAGACGGCTACCTCCAGTGTGGTGGACTTGGGGCCGCCCCCGAGCGCCAGCACTGTGGTGAAGCTGGTGAAGCAGAGCATGAAGATGAGGCTGGCGAGCCCCGGCAAGATGCCGCGGATGAGCGGCCACTCCAGCAGCCGGAAGATGTGGGAGGAGCGCATGCCGAGCTGGCTGGCGAGGCGCCAGGAGGACTCGGGGATGCTCTCTATGCTCTGCAGAATGAGGCGGGCGGCCAGCGGCATGTTGAAGAAGACATGGGCCAGCAGGATGCCGAACAGGCCATAGAGGTAGTTGCCGGGATCCATGCCCAGGCCGTGCAGCAGTTGCGGCAGCCAGCCCTGGCGACCGTGCACCGCCACCATGCCGAAGATGGCGATGATGACCGGCAACACCAGGGAGAGGCCGAAGAGCTTGAGCAGCAGGCGGCGTCCGGTGAAACGGCGTCGCGCCAGGGCCCTGGCCACCGGGATGGCAAGCCCCAGGCTCAGCAGGGTGGAGAGCAGTGCCTGCCAGAGGCTGAAACCCAGCACGTGGCGCAGGTAGGGATCGCCTAGCAGGGCGCGGGGGGAGAGGGTCCCCGCCTGCCACAACAGGGCGACCAGCGGCCCAATGGAGAGCAGCAGGATGACCAGGGTGGCTGCACTGCCGGGCAGCCACCAGAGGGAACGACGACCTGAACTCACTGGGTGACGGCTTGCAGCCATTCGCGGATCCATCCCTTGCGGTTGGCGGCCACCTCGTCAGAGCTGAAGGTGAGCGGCTTCGCTACGGTGATCATCTGTTCGAACCCCTTGGGCAGCACCACGTCTGTCACCGGATACATCCAGTTGCCGCCGGGGATCTCGTTCTGGAAGGCGGGGCTCACCATGAATTGCAGGAACTGGTCAGCCAGTTTGCCCTGTGTGGCGCCCTTGAGCTTGGCCGCTACTTCCACCTGGCGGTAGTGCCCCTCCTCGAACGCGGCCGCCCGGTACTGGGGCTTGCTCTCGGCGACCAGGTGATAGGCGGGGGAGGTGGTGTAGGAGAGCACCATGTCCGCCTCGCCGTCGAGGAACATGCCGTAGGCCTCTGACCACCCCTTGGTGACGGTGACCGTCTTTTTGGCCAGTTGCGCCCAGGCGGTCGGTGCCTCATCCCCGTAGACCGACTTCATCCAGAGCATCAGGCCCTGACCCGGGGTGGAGGTGCGGGGATCCTGATAGATCACCTTGATATCGGGGCGCGCCACCAGCTCCTTCAGGCTCTTGGGGGGCTGCTTGAGCTTGTTGCTGTCATAGACGAAGGCGAAGTAGCCGTAGTCATAGGGGACAAAGGTGTCGTCTTGCCAGCCACCCGGTACCTTGAGGCCATCGAGCCTGGTGGCATGGGGGGCGAACAGGCCGCTCTGCTTGGCCTCGCTGATGAGAGCATCGTCCAGCCCCAGCACCATGTCGGCCTTGCTGTGCTGGCCTTCCAGCCGCAGCCGGTTGAGGATGGCGACGCCATCCTCGAGGGGTACCAGATTGAGGGTGCAGCCGCACTCCTTCTCGAAGGCCTGCTTGATCTTGGGGCCCGGCCCCCATTCGGCGGCGAAGGAGCCGTAGGTGTAGACGGTGAGGGTGTCGGCGGCAAACGCCTGGGCAGAGAGCAGGCTGGTGGCGATCAGCAGCAGGGTCTTCATCAATGGCACTCCTGTGGATGTCGGGGTGCTCATCAATGGCACCTCGCGTGTGGTGAGCGCCGGCGGATGAGGGCACAAAAAACGCGCGCCATGCCTCAAATTCCTCCGCCAGCATTATCTGGATCAGGTTCACGGGTATAATCTCAGCGGTAAACCGCACCCCGTTTGAGCAACGCATCGCATTGTATTGGCGTTCCTGGGGGGAGGCCAGCACTATGTTTCACGGGCCGCATCGTGCGAGCCACCACCAAGGAGGAAGTCCCCAGTGATCACCAGCACCAAGGAAAGACGTGCCTTCCAGCGCATGGTCATCAATGCCCCCGTCACCCTGTTCCAGCATCAGCAGGTGCTGGAGGGGGTCTGCCGGGATCTCAGCGCCAACGGCATGGGCGTCGAGGTGAACAAGCACGCGTTCGATCTGGCCCAGCCCATCCGGGTGAGCCTGGCGACCAGCAGCAATCTTCTGCCTCCCTTCGAGGCCCAGGCCCGCATCGTGCGGGTGCTGGAGGAAGAAGACGGTCTCCTGCTGGCGCTGGAGTTTCTCTCCCTCACCTGAGACCCGGGCGCCCGTCCTCCTCGAGACAGGCCAGCCATGGGCTGGCCTGTCTCATTTCCCCTCATCCTGCACCGGCTGTACGCTCAACTGGCCGCTGTCGACCAGCGTTTTGCTGGTGGGCGCGAGCTGGCCCATGGGCAGCTGGGCCGGGCCGGTCGGCTCCATCAGGAGGTAGGTCTCCCCCGCCCGGCTCAAGGTGGCTTCCCCCGGTTTGGCTGGCAAGGCCACCCCCAGCAGGGCGTGTCCCGGCACGAACACCATGGCCTGCTTGAGATCGGGATACCCCTGGGCCAGCAGGGCGGCCATCAGGGTCACCTTGCTGTCGCAATCCCCCCGGTTCTGCTCCAGCACCTGGCGCGGGCTCAGAAACCCCTTGCCAGAGCGGCCCGACTGGCTGTCGAGCAGTTGATAGGGGATGGCCTGGATGAAGTCGAGCATGTGGGCCACCGTCTTCTGGCGCGCCTCGGTCTCGGTGGCCCCTTCCTGCTTGAGCTGCTCCATCAACGGGGCCAGTTCGTCCCGGCTCTCCAGGGCGATGCGCACATGATCCTGCTTGATGGCGGGAGCGCCGTCGGGGGCAGTGAAGGGCTGGAAGTAGTGCTGCGTGAGCCAGGCAGCCTCCAGTTTGGCCTGCTCGGGCTTGACCCATTGGGAGGCTTCCCGCGCCTTGTTGGCGTTGCGGCTCTTGATGCTGAGGCTCATGGCGGGGCGAACGAGGGAGAACTGCACCTCGGGGAACGCCAGGGGGGCCTGTTGCAGCAGGCTTTGCAGTACGTCTTCCTGCATCCTGGCCGGACGGTAAGCGATGAGAGGGGGCAGCTTGCCCGCCTCCAGCCGGTAGCTGAGCTGCTGCGCCTTGCCCTCCCTGTCCTGCCAGCCGACGTTGAGCTGACCGCCACTGTTGGTGAAAGAGGTCTGCCCGCCCAGGGCCGGGAGGCTGAGCAGCAGGCAGAGCAATGAAAGGGCGCCCCTTGCGGACATGGGTGTCTCCTGTCGGACATGCAGAGGTGGCGGGCTTTGTACAGCGACCCGACAATAAAACAGGGAGCCTTGGCTCCCTGTTGATTCTACTCGCTTTCTTGTCGCAGGCTCGTCAAATCCAGCTTGGCTGCTTCGCCTCGAAGGCGCTGATGGCGGCCTCGTGCTGCAGGGTCAGACCGATGGCATCCAGCCCGTTGAGCAGACAGTAGCGACGGAACTCGTCGATTTCGAAGCCGAACGTGAGGCTGCCTGCACGCACCTGGTTGGCCTCCAGATCCACTTCGATCTCGATACCCGGCTGGGCGGCGACCAGCTGGAACAGGGCGTCGACCTCCTCCTCTTTCAGACGAACCGGCACCATGCCGTTGTTGATGGCGTTGCCGTAGAAGATGTCGGCAAAGCTCGGGGCGATCATGGTCTTGAAGCCGTAGTCCGCCAGCGCCCAGGGGGCGTGCTCGCGACTCGAGCCGCAGCCGAAGTTCTCGCGGGCCAGCAGGATGCTGGCACCGGCGAATTGCGGTTTGTTCAGTACGAACTCCGGGTTGGGCTGTTCCCCTGCATCGTCCAGGAAGCGCCAGTCGTGGAACAGGTGCTTGCCAAAGCCGATGCGGTTCACCTTCTGCAGGAACTGCTTGGGAATGATGGCGTCGGTGTCGACGTTGGCGCTGTCGAGGGGAACGACGATCCCTTTATGCTGTTTGAAACCTGTCATCATGTTCTCCTTGTCGTTACAGCGCGCGAATGTCGGCGAAGTGGCCGGTGATGGCGGCGGCGGCGGCCATGGCCGGGCTCACCAGGTGGGTGCGACCGGCACGACCCTGACGCCCCTCGAAGTTGCGGTTGCTGGTGGATGCGCAGCGCTCCCCCGGTTGCAGCCGGTCGTTGTTCATGGCCAGACACATGGAGCAGCCGGGCAAACGCCACTCAAAGCCTGCCTCGATGAAGATCTTGTCCAGCCCCTCGGCCTCGGCCTGGGCCTTCACCTGCTCGGAGCCCGGCACCACCAGGGCCTGTACCCCGGCGGCGACCTTGCGGCCACGGGCGATGGCGGCGGCAGCGCGCAGATCCTCGATGCGGCTGTTGGTGCACGAACCGATGAACACCTTGTCGATGGCCACGTCGGAGAGCTTCTGGCCCGGTTGCAGGTCCATGTAGGCGAGGGCCTTGCGGGCGGACTGCTGCTCCACCGGATCGGCGAAGGATTCCGGTGCAGGGATGGGCTCATTGACGGCAATGACCTGGCCCGGGTTGGTTCCCCAGGTCACTTGCGGGGCGATGTCGGCGGCGTCGAGCACCACTTCGGCGTCGAAGTGGGCACCTTCGTCGCTCTTGAGGGTCAGCCAGTAGGCGATGGCCTGTTCCAGCGCCTCCCCCTTGGGAGCGAACTCCTTGCCACGGATGTAGTCGATGGTGGTCTGGTCGGGGGCAATCATGCCCGCCTTGGCGCCGAGCTCGATGGCCATGTTGCACACCGTCATGCGCCCTTCCATGGTGAGCCCCTCGATGGCTTCACCGGCGAACTCCACCACGTAGCCGGTCCCGCCTGCATGACCTACCTTGCCGATGATGGCGAGCACCACGTCTTTGGCGCTGATGCCTGCGGCCAGCTTGCCGTTGACAGAGATACGCATGGTCCTGGCGCGGCCCTGTTTCAGGGTCTGGGTGGCCATCACGTGTTCCACTTCGGAGGTGCCGATACCGAATGCGAGCGACCCGAAGGCGCCGTGGGTGGCGGTGTGGGAGTCACCGCAGACGATGGTGGTGCCGGGCAATGTGATGCCGAGCTCGGGGCCCATCACGTGGACGATGCCCTGGTATTTGTGGTTCAAGTCATAGAGACGAACCCCGAACGCCTTGCAGTTGGCGGCGAGTGTCTCCATCTGGATGCGGGCCATCTCGCCGGAGGCGGCGATGTCCTTGGTGGTAGTGGAGACGTTGTGATCCATGGTGGCCCAGGTCAGATCCGGGCGACGCAGCTGGCGGTTCATGGCGCGCAGGCCGTCGAATGCCTGGGGGCTGGTCACTTCATGCACCAGATGACGGTCGATGTAGATGAGAGGGGTTTCCCCTTCCACTTCCCGCACCACGTGGGCGTCGAACACTTTCTGATAGAGGGTCTTGGACATTGCTCGGTTTCCTTGTTATCGATGCCGTGGGATCAGATGCGCGCGGCGATCTGGCTGCCCATGTCGGCCGTGCTCTGCACCGGGTGCGTGGCGCTGGCCTGATGCAGGTCGGCGGTGAAATAGCCTTCTGCCAGGGTCTGGGCCACGGCCTGCTCGATGGCCTGGGCGGCGGCTTCCTGGCCGAGACTGTAACGCAGCATCAGGGCGGCGGAGAGGATCTGGGCGATGGGATTCGCAATCCCCTTGCCGGCGATATCCGGGGCCGAGCCACCGGCCGGTTCGAACAGGCCGAAGCCGGATTCGTTGAGGCTGGCGGAGGGGAGCAGGCCCATGGAGCCAGTGATCATGGCGCACTCGTCGGAGAGGATGTCACCGAACAGGTTGGAGCAGAGCAGCACGTCGAACTGGGACGGATCCTTGATGAGCTGCATGGTGGCGTTGTCGATGTACATGTGGTTCAGGGCCACGTCCGGGTAGGACTTGGCGACCTCGGTCACCACCTCGCGCCACAGGATGGAGGAGGCGAGCACGTTGGCCTTGTCGATGGAGGTGACCCTGGACTTGCGCACCCGGGCCGATTCAAACGCTATCTTGGCGATGCGCTCGATCTCGAAGCGGTGGTACACCTCGGTGTCGAAGGCCTTCTCGGTGGCGCCTTCCCCTTCACGCCCCTTGGGCTGGCCGAAATAGATGCCGCCGGTCAGCTCGCGCACGCAGGCGATGTCGAAGCCGCGATCGGAGATGTCGGCACGCAGCGGGGAGAACTGCTCCAGACCGGTGTAGATGCGGGCCGGGCGCAGGTTGCAGAACAGTTTGAAGTGGGCACGCAGGGGCAGCAGGGCACCGCGCTCCGGCTGATCGTTGGGCGGCAGGTGCTCCCACTTGGGGCCACCCACCGATCCGAACAGCACCGCATCGGCCGCTTCGCAGCCTTTGATCGTGCTCTGGGGCAGCGGTGTGCCGTGGTTGTCGATGGCGATGCCGCCGACGTCGTGACGGTCATAGTCGAGGGAGAAGCCGAATTTGGTCTGCACCTTTTCCAGTACCTTGATGGCCTCTGCCATCACTTCCGGGCCAATGCCGTCACCCGGCAATACTGCGATCCGATAACTGCTCATACTCTCTCCGTCTTGATAGTGTGATTCCGTTTCATCCGGGAGGCCGGTCCGGACCACTGCCCAGGCCCCGGTCCTCCCCATGTCATGCTGTCATCTTGTCCGGCGGCGGGCTCAGACGGTTTCCGATTTGATGGTGTGGTTGCGCTCCATCTGCTCGGCCACCTGGTCCGCGCGCCAGATGCTGTTAATCACGTGGACCAGGGCCTGGGCCGAGGATTCGATGATGTCGGTGGCCAGCCCCATGCCGTGGAACTTGCGCCCCTTGTACTCGGCGACGATGTCCACCTGGCCGAGGGCGTTCTTGCCCTCGCCCTTGCCCTTGAGTTCGTATTTGTCGATGCGGATCTCGTAGCCGGTGATGCGGTTGATGCACTGGTAGACCGCATCCACCGGGCCGTTGCCGGTGGCGGCCTCGCACACCAGATCCTGGCCTACCTTGAGCTTGACCGAGGCGGTGGCGAGCACCGAGCTGCCGCTCTGCACGCCGAGGTACTCCAGCTTGAAGTGCTCGGGCTCCTCATGGATCTGGCTGAAGAAGGCGAGGGCCTCCAGGTCGTAGTCGAACACCTGGCCCTTCTTGTCGGCCAGGGTGAGGAACTTGGCGTAGAGATCGTCGAGGTCGTAGCTGCTCTCGGCGTAGCCCATGGACTCCATCCGGTGCTTGATGACGTGGCGGCCGGAGCGGGAGGTCATGTTGAGGTTGTTCTGGGTGAGACCGATGCTCTCGGGGGTGATGATTTCATAGGTGTTCTTCGCCTTGAGCACGCCATCCTGATGGATGCCTGAGCTGTGGGAGAAGGCATTGGCGCCGACGATGGCCTTGTTGGGCTGCACCGGCATGTTGCAGATTTGACTGACGAGGGTGCTGGTGCGATGGATCTCGCTGTGGCGGATGTTGGTGTGTACCCCGAGCAGGTCGGCGCGGGTCTTCAGGATCATTGCCACCTCTTCCAGGGAGCAGTTGCCAGCACGCTCGCCGATGCCGTTGATGGTGCACTCGATCTGGCGGGCCCCCATCTGCACGGCACTGATGGAGTTGGCCACCGAGAGGCCCAGATCGTCGTGGCAGTGCACCGAGATGATGGCCTTGTCGATGTTTGGTACCCGGTTGAACAGGGTGTGGATGATGCCGGAGAATTCGGTCGGCACCGTGTAGCCCACGGTGTCAGGAATGTTGATGGTGCGGGCGCCTGCCTTGATGGCGGCTTCCACCATGCGGCACAGGTTGTCTATCGGGGTGCGGCCCGCATCTTCGCAGGAGAACTCCACGTCATCGGTGTAGCGCAAGGCGTGCTTGATGGCGCCGACCCCCATCTCCAGCACGTCTTCGAAGCTCTTTTTCAGCTTGCTCTCCACGTGGATGGAGGAGGTGGAGATGAAGGTATGGATGCGAAACGCCTCTGCCACTTTCAAGGCTTCGCCGGCGGCATCGATGTCTTTTTGCAGGGCGCGAGCCAGGGCGCAGACCCGGCTGTTCTTGATGTGGCGGGCGATGGTCTGAACCGATTGAAAATCGCCGGGGGAGGAGACGGGGAAACCCACTTCCATGATATCGACACCGAGCCGCTCCAGCGCCTGGGCGATCTGCAGCTTCTCCTTGACCGTCAAGCTGGCCGACAGCGCCTGCTCACCATCACGCAAGGTGGTGTCGAATATGATGACCCGATCTGACATGTGACTTCCCTCTTCCTAAGTTCGCTGCGTGCATCCTGCATGGCATAAAAAAACCCGTGCGGGGTGCACGGGTTTCTGTAAATTCCGGCTATGCCTTAGCCCGGCTACAAGGATCCCGCGCGAGGAGTCGCGATTAGGGAGAGCAGTAGTAGCGGAGCGGCAATACGCATGATGTCTCAATCCTTCCAGTCGATAACGCTACTACCAATAACGAGATTTTTATGCTGTGTCAACCGGAATGGACAGGTTCAATCCACTGGTTTATTTAATCGGATTGTAAAGGAGTGCAAATTCTCTTGTCCCATATTCGGTTCATGCCTGATTATCTGGTCATTCCTGCTGTACTCGATCACCCGCACAATCAGATCGACTTATCAGCCCTTGCTGAATTATCTGAGGTATTCCATGGAAAAACGCAGACCTGGCCGTCCAGTCGGACGTTCCGACATTCGTGACAAGCTGCTTGCCGCCGCACGCGAACGTTTTCTCAACACCCCCTACAGCAAGGTGACGACCCGCGAGATTGCCGAGCTGGCAGGCTCCAATCTGGCGATGATCCACTACTACTTCGGCAGCAAGGAAGGCCTCTACAAGGCGGTGCTGGGGGATGTGGCCGAGCCCCTCGAGCAAGCCTGGCACGACGAGAGCAGCAACCGCAGCCTGACCGATCTGCTCAACACCTACTATCAGGTGATGGCGCCCAACAGCGAGCTGACCTCCGCCATCTCCAGCGCATTGTCCACTGAAAAGAGCCCGGGGCGTGATTTTGTGCTGAGCCGCCTGCTGGATCGCCAACTTCCCCAGTTCGATGCCCTGCTCGAATCCATGCGCTCCAACGGCCAGCTGGCGGACAACTTGGACCCCGAGATGCTGAAGATCTCCTTCCTCAGCATGATGTGGCAGCCTTTCGTGATGAAGGATCTCTACGAACAGGTGTTTGGTCTGACGGTGGACGAGCACTTCATGAGCCGCCTCGCGGCCCACAACTGCCGCCTGATGGAAAACGGCCTGCGCGGTGCCCTGAACTGACTTTTTCGGGATGACGGATGAAAAAGGGCCCCTGGGCCCTTTTTTTCATCAATCTGTTATCTGGGCGTCAACGAAGTGTCATGCCGCCCTCCTAGTCTGCACTCAGGATGCAAGGGAGGGCCGTGATGAACAAGATCCAGCAATGGGACCTGCGGGTGTGCCGTGTCTGCCTGCTCCACCCCTACAATCAGCCGCAGGCCAGGATAAGCCGGCTTGTCTCCCGTACCGGTGACGGCCCCCTCTATGCCGTGGCGGCCTGCCTGCTCTGGTGGCAGGGGAGCGCCGGGCAGGAGGCGGTCAGGGTGGCGCTCTGGGCGTTTGCCCTCGAGTTGCCGCTCTACCTGCTGCTCAAGAATGCCCTCAAACGCCAGCGCCCGGCAGGGCTGCCTGTCTTCATCACCCCGTCGGATCGTTACAGCCTGCCCTCGGGCCATACCGCGGCCGCCTTTCTGATGGCGACCGTACTGGCCGCCAGTTTCTCGCTCTGGGCACCGCTGCTGTTTGTCTGGGCCGCGCTGGTGGGGGCGTCCCGCCTGCTGCTCGGGGTGCATTATCTGAGCGATCTGGTGGCCGGGGCGCTGCTTGGTGGTGGTTGCGCCCTCTGGGCGCTGGGTTGGAGCCAGGGATGAGGATACTGTTCGGCGTTCAGGGGACCGGCAACGGTCATATCAGTCGTAGCCGGACCCTGGCGCGCGCATTGAAGAGCAGGGGCGTGGCGGTGGACTATCTGTTCAGCGGGCGCGCCGCCGACGGCTACTTCGAGATGGGGGAGTTCGGGGATTATCGCACCTTCCCCGGTATCACTTTCGCCAGCCATCAGGGGCGCATCTCGGGCTGGCGCACCCTCAAGGGACTCTCTCCCCTGCGTTTCTGGCAAGATCTGCGTGCCCTCGATTGTCGCGAGTACGATCTGGTCATCAGCGACTTCGAGCCGCTCAGTGCCCATGCGGCTCGCCGCTGGGGCAAACCCAGCCTCACCATCAGCCATCAGGCGAGCTTCGACTGGCCGATCCCGCGCTGGGGGGAGAGCGGCTTCAACCGTCAGCTGATGCGCCATTTTGCGCCGGTACGCCAGTCCCTGGGGCTGCACTGGTTCCATTTCGGCCAGCCCCTGCTGCCTCCCATCGTCGATCCCCTCGAGCCTGTGCCGGACAACCAGCAGATCCTGGTCTATCTGCCATTCGAACAGACAGAGACGATCGCGGCCCTGTTGTCGCGTTTCAGCCCGCAGTCGTTCATCTGCTTCCATCCCGAGGTGCGCAAGCGCAGCGAGTGGCGCAACATCCGCTTTGAACCTCAGGCCAGAGAGGGCTTCAAGCTGGCGCTGGCCGGTTGTCGCGGGGTCATCAGCAATGCGGGATTCGAGCTTGCCTCCGAGGCGCTATCCTTGGGCAAGAAGCTGCTGGTCAAACCCCTGGGTGGCCAGTTCGAGCAGTTGACCAACGGCAGGACCCTGGAGCTGATGGGGCTGGCCCAGTTGATGGACAGCCTGGATGCCAATGCGGTGCGAAGCTGGCTGGAGGCCCCTTCTCCTGGCAGGGTACGCTATCCCGATGTGGCAGGAGAGCTGGCCGACTGGTTGCTGGCCGGGGCAGGGGAGGAGGTGGGGGCGCTCTCCCGCCGCCTCTGGGGCAGGACCCTCTTTCCGGAGGAGGTGTGTGACAGCCTGGGGGAGCTTGCCAGCCGTACCGGCCAGGAGCGTCCCTGGTTATCCCAACTCAGCGCCTTTGACTAAACTGAGTCGATCCCACCACGGAGAGGACGGACAGCATGCGCTTTACCAATGAAAACGGCGACACCATGACTCTGGCAGACAATCTCACCCTGCATGAGCTGCTCGACATGGGTGTCAGCATTTCGGTCTGCGAAGAGACGGATCCGGATCAGCAGATCTGGCTGGCAGAACCCGAAGACGAGCAGTGAAACCAGCCAGTTTTTGACGGCCCACCCCCTCGGGGTGGGCCGTTTATTTTGTTCCTGACCGACGCGGGCAGCATGATCCGCTGGTTGTTCCCCCCAGGGCCCCTCTTTGTTGCCCGTCTGGTGGCCAAGTCACTGAATGTTAATAGCTGTTTGAAATTTATGACTGTTATGGCCAGACAAAGCCGTGGACAAGCGTTCACGGGCGGGTTAAGTTGGTTTTTCACCCGCTTTTCGGGTGAATGATGGAAAACCCCTATTTTTCTACTATCGACGGCTCCGAACTCGCCTGATCTGCCTGCAGACAACAACAAGACTCGGATCGGCGCTGCCGGGAAGCAGCGGACTGTCGATAGCTTTCGCTTAACGGAGCAAAGCCTGGAGGGCTTTATCATGGAGATGTTATCAGGCGCCCAGATGGTGGTTAGAGCGCTGGAAGATCAGGGAGTGGAACACGTTTTCGGCTACCCTGGTGGCTCAGTGCTCGACATCTATGACGCTCTCTTCGAAAACGGCAAGATGGAGCATGTTTTGGTGCGGCACGAGCAGGCCGCAGTGCACATGGCGGACGGTTACGCCCGCTCCACCGGCAAGGTGGGCACTGTGCTGGTGACCTCGGGTCCCGGCGCCACCAACTGCATCACGGGGATCGCCACCGCCTACATGGATTCCATTCCCCTGGTGATCCTGTCCGGCCAGGTGCCGACCAGCATGATCGGGGAGGATGCGTTCCAGGAGACCGACATGATCGGCATCTCCCGCCCGGTGGTGAAGCACAGCTTCCTGTGCAAGAAAGCCAGCGACATTCCCGAGGCCATCAAGAAGGCCTATTACATTGCCGCCAGTGGCCGCCCGGGGCCCGTGGTGGTGGATCTGCCCAAAGACGTGCAGAATCCGAAAGAGAAGTTCCCCTATCAGTATCCCGAGTCCGTTTCCCTGCGCTCCTACAATCCGACCAAGGCGGGACACAAGGGCCAGATCAAGCGGGCTGCCAAGCTGCTGACCGAGGCGAGCCGCCCGGTCATGTACGTGGGTGGCGGCGCCATCAACGCCAATGCGGATCACCTGGTGACCAAGCTGGCGGAGCTGCTGAACCTGCCGGTGACTACCACGCTCATGGGGTTGGGCGCCTTCTCCGGCACCCATCCGCAGTTCATCGGCATGCTCGGCATGCACGGCACCTTCGAAGCGAACAAGAGCATGCACAACGCGGATCTCATCTTCGCCGTGGGTGCCCGCTTCGATGATCGCGTGACCAACAACGTCAGCAAGTTCTGCCCCAACGCTACCATAGTCCACATCGACATCGACCCCACCTCCATCTCCAAGACGGTGCAGGCTCATGTGCCCATCGTCGGCTCGGTGGAAACCGTGCTGGAGCAGATGCTGGAAGTGATCCGCGAGTGTGGTTTCGACAACGACAAGCAGGTACTGGCGGACTGGTGGAGCCAGATCGGCCAGTGGCGCTCCCGCAACTGCCTGGCCTACGAAACCCATCCCACCCTGATCAAGCCGCAGCAGGTCATCGAGACTCTCTACAAGGTGACCAAGGGGGAGGCGTTCGTCGCCTCCGACGTCGGCCAGCACCAGATGTTTGCCGCCCTCTACTACCCGTTTGCCAAGCCGCGCCAGTGGATCAACTCCGGTGGTCTCGGCACCATGGGGTTCGGCATTCCGGCCGCCATGGGCGCCCAGTTTGCCAACCCGGATGCGGTGGTCTGCTGCGTCACCGGCGACGGCTCGGTGCAGATGAACATCCAGGAGCTCTCTACCTGCATGCAGTACGGGGTGCCCATCAAGATCATCTCCATCAACAACCGTGCGCTGGGCATGGTCAAGCAGTGGCAGAAGATGTTCTACGGTGGCCGCCACAGCCACTCCTACATGGAATCCCTGCCTGACTTCGTCAAGCTGGCGGAAGCCTATGGCCACGTCGGCATCGCGGTGAGCGATCCGGCGGAGCTGGAGAGCGCCATGGAGAAGGCCTTTGCCATGAAGGACAGACTGGTGTTCATGGACATCTCGGTCGATCCGGACGAGCACGTCTATCCGATGCAGATCAAATTTGGCGCCATGGACGAGATGTGGCTGAGCAAGACGGAGAGAACCTGATGAGACATATAATTTCCGTTCTGCTGGAGAACGAATCCGGTGCCCTGAGCCGTGTGGTGGGCCTCTTCTCCCAGCGCGGCTACAACATCGAGACCCTGACGGTGGCCCCTACCGAGGATCCCACCCTGTCCCGCATGACTATCGTCACCATGGGGGATGAGCGGGTGCTGGAGCAGATCCAGAAGCAGCTGCACAAGCTGGTGGACGTGCTCAAGGTGTGTGACCTGAGCGAGGGTGAGCACATCGAGCGGGAGATCGCGCTGGTCAAGGCGCGCGCCGCCGGTGGTGCCCGTGACGAACTGAAGCGGCTGGCGGACATCTTCCGTGGCCAGATCGTCGACGTCACCCCCGAGCTATACACGGTGCAGCTCGTCGGGACCAGCGAAAAGCTGGACGCCTTCATCAAGACGGCTGCCCAGACCAACGAGATCATCGAAGTGGTGCGCTCCGGTGTCTGCGGCATCTCCCGGGCGGACAAATCCCTGCGTCCCTGATGTGGCCGGATGTGAAAATAGCTGTTCAAGGGCTCTTCGGAGCCCTTTTTCGTGTCTGGCAGCGTTGCGGGCAAGTGGGGGGGGCGGTAGGGATGCAGGCCACAGCATCAGGAGGTTATCGAGGGGGTGAAAGAGAAGGGGGAGGGGAGGGTCTTCACCTGTCATTTTCTTTCAAATGATCGGTAAACTATCCACAAAAGCTGTGGAAAACTCTGTAGATTAGCGGTGTGTCTGGCGTTAGTCGCATGATCTTAAAGGGATATTTCAATTTGATCCTGGCTGGATCGCATTTGTGCAATCCCCTGGCGAGGGTGTGAGCGTTTGCTTATCCCTCGTGCCTTGCCAAGGGCGGAACGCGGATCTGTCTGTAGATCCGGACGGGATCCCGACCTGATCTTGCGGATCAACATTTCTGGGCGCGAGCCATAAAAAAACCCGCCTCTCGGCGGGTTTTTCATTGCATCGGACTGCGGGTCGATTACTCGGCCTGGGCTGCCTGGATGCCGGTCAGGGCGATGGTGTAGACGATGTCGTCCACCAGGGCGCCACGGGAGAGGTCGTTGACCGGCTTGCGCATGCCTTGCAGCATGGGGCCGATGGAGACCAGCTCGGCGGAGCGCTGTACCGCCTTGTAGGTGGTGTTGCCGGTGTTGAGATCCGGGAACACGAACACGGTGGCCTTGCCGGCAACCGGGGAGTTCGGTGCCTTGGACTTGGCGACGTTCTCCATGATGGCCGCATCGTACTGCAGCGGGCCGTCGATGATGAGGTCGGGACGCTTGGCCTTGGCCAGCTCGGTGGCTTCACGCACTTTCTCCACATCCGCGCCGGCGCCGGAGGTGCCGGTGGAGTAGGAGATCATGGCCACGCGCGGCTCGATGCCGAAGGCGGCAGCGGAGTCGGCGGACTGGATGGCGATCTCGGCCAGCTGCTCGGCAGTGGGGTCCGGGTTGATCGCGCAGTCACCGTAGACCAGCACCTGATCCGGCAGCAGCATGAAGAAGATGGAGGAGATCAGGGAAGAGCCCGGGGCGGTCTTGATGATCTGCATCGGCGGACGGATGGTGTTGGCAGTGGTGTGCACGGCGCCGGATACCAGACCGTCAACTTCATTGCGCTCCAGCATCATGGTACCCAGTACCACGTTGTCTTCCAGCTGCTCGCGGGCAACCACTTCGGTCATGCCCTTGTTCTTGCGCAGCTCGACCAGACGAGCCACATAGCGCTCGCGCACGGCAACGGGATCGATGATCTCGACGCGGTCGGTCAGTACCACGCCCTGCTGTTCGGCAACACGACGGATCTCTTCCGGGTTGCCCAGCAGGACCGGACGGGCGATGCCACGCTCGGCACAGATGGCGGCCGCCTTGATGGTGCGCGGCTCTTCCCCTTCCGGCAGCACGACGCGCTTGTTGGCCTGACGGGCCAGTTCGGTCAGCTGGTAGCGGAAAGCCGGCGGGCTCAGGCGACGGGAACGGGTGGACTTGGCGGAGAGAGACTCGATCCAGTGCTTGTCGATGTGACCAGCAACGTAGTCCTGCACCAGCTCGATACGCTCGCGGTCATCTTCCGGGATGTCGACGTTGAAGTTCTGCAGGCTGACGGCGGTCTGCCAGGTGTTGGTGCCGGTGATCATGATCGGCAGACCGGTGGCCATGGCCTGTTGGCACAGTGCCATCACCTGGGGTTCCGGGTGGTAGTTGCCGGTCAGCAGCAGGGCACCCAGCTTGACGCCGTTCATGGCGGAGAGGCAGGCGGAGACGATGACGTCGGAGCGGTCGCCGGAAGTCACCAGCAGGCTGCCTGGACGGAAGTGCTCGATCATGTTGTGGATGGAGCGGGCACAGAAGGTCACGGTCTGCAGGCGGCGGCTTTCCAGCTCACCCTTGTTGATGATCTTGGCGGCCAAGTGCTTGGCGAGATCCTTGGCGCGCGGGGCGATCAGCTGGGTGTTCCAGGGAATGCAGCCGAGGATGCGCAGCGGACTCTTGCCGAAGACCTGCAGCACTTCCAGGTTGTGGCCGGTATCGGCGCCGTGGTGGTGCGCTTCGAACATCTCGGTCAGGTCGGGACGGGTCACGCCGTGCTCGTCAACCGGGGCACCCACCTTGTTGATGACGCAGCCCACGATGCGCGGGTTGTTGACGCCACCGAAGTTGGAGCAGGCCAGCTCGATGCGCTCTTTGAGCTTCTGGCTGGAGTCGTTGCCCGGATGGGTCACGAACACCATGTCGGCGTCCAGCGCCTTGGCGACGTCGTAGTTCAGCTTGTTGGCAAAGGGTTGCTTGTCGGTCGGAACCAGGCCCTCGATCACCACCACTTCGGCACCGCTGGTCTTCACGTGCTCTTCGAAGCGGGCCACGATCTCTTCCAGCAGGATGTCGGTGTTGCTGGAGGTGATCATGTTCTCGGCGTAGGAGAGGGCGAACGGCTCGGGCGGGTTGATGTTGGCAGCGGCGCGGATCACGGCGGTGGAGCGCTCGGTACCGGTTTCACCCGGACGCGGCTGGGCAACCGGTTTGAAGAAGCTGACATTGACACCGTGACGTTCCATGGCGCGAACGACGCCAAGACTCACGGAGGTTACGCCGACACCAGTGCCGACCGGGATGAGCATAATAGTGCGTGCCACTTATTACCCCTTGTTCATTTTTTGGGATCAGGAAAAGGCCGCCCTGGGGCGGCCTTGCTCTACAGCTAATTTATGCGCCGACCAGTTCCAGCGCGTCGTGGGCGATGACCCACTCTTCGTTGGTCGGGATAACCAGGGCCTTGGTGGAACCAGCCTTGGTGATCTCGCCGCCCTTGCCGAAGCGAGCCTTCAGGTTGGCGTCGTGGTCGACGTCAAAGCCCAGCAGGCCCAGCTTGTTCAGGGTGATCTCACGGATCGGGGCGGAGTTCTCGCCGATGCCGCCGGTGAAGACCACGGCATCCAGACGACCGTCCATGGCGGCGGCGTAGGCACCGATGTACTTGGCCAGACGGTAGCAGTACACGTCCATGGCGCGCTTGGCTTCTTCCTTGCTGTCGTAGTTGTCTTCAACGAAACGGCAGTCGGAGGTGACTTCGGTCAGACCCTGCAGGCCGGATTCCTTGGTCAGCATGGTGTTGATCTCGGCAACGCTCATGCCCAGCTTGTCGTGCAGGAAGAAGATGATAGCCGGATCGATGTCACCGGAACGGGTACCCATCACCAGGCCTTCCAGCGGGGTCAGGCCCATGGAGGTGTCGACGGACTGGCCGTTCTTGATGGCGCAGACGGAGCCGCCGTTGCCCAGGTGGCAGTTGATGATGTTGAGCTCTTCCACCGGCTTGTTCAGCTGCTTGGCCGCTTCCAGGCTGATGTAGTAGTGGCTGGTGCCGTGGGCGCCGTAGCGACGGATGCCGTTCTCTTTGTAGAACTTGTACGGCAGGGCGTACAGGAAGGCTTCTTCCGGCATGGTCTGGTGGAAGGCGGTGTCGAACACGGCGACGTTCTTCTCGGCCAGTTCCGGGAAGACCTTCAGGGCGGCACGGATACCGATCAGGTGAGCCGGGTTGTGCAGCGGTGCGTAAGGAATGGCGGCTTCGATGCCGGCAATGACGTCATCACAGATGCGAACGGAGGAGGTGAAACGCTCGCCGCCGTGTACCACGCGGTGGCCGATGGCGATCAGGTTCTTGGACAGTTCCGGGTTGAGCGGCAGGATCTTGTGAACGATGAAGTCCAGCGCTTCCTGGTGAGCGGCACCGGCACCCAGATCAGCGTTGCCTTTCTCGCCGTTCAGCTTCCACTTGATGCGGGCGTCGTCGAGGTTGAAGCATTCGGCCAGGCCGGACAGCAGGTCATCACCGGTGGTTGCGTCAATGACAGCAAACTTCAGGGACGAGCTGCCACAGTTAAGAACAAGAACCAGCTTACTCATGAATAAATCCTATCGCAGATTGGGTTGGGTTGGAGGATGCGCCGGACGCGGTGCGTCCAAAAACTATCAACTTATCCTTATGAGGGTTGGCAATCTGTTGCTTGCCCCTTGTATAGTGATACAAGACCCGAAATTCAGACGTCCCTGACTGGTCAGTGGCCGTGCCCCAGCGTAAAAATGGGCGTACAAAGGATAACCTGATTGTTGAAAAATAACAAAGTCATCCTCAACCTTTGTTATTGCCTCTCAAATATTGTCGAGGTTTTGCCGTTAATGCGTTCGAAAAGAGCTCGGAGGTAGCATGAGCATGAACATTTTTGGAACTAAATTACAGCAAGGCCGTCATTATATGACTCTTTGGCCGCGCCGTCCCGAGCTTAATTCCATGTTCCCGGAGAATCGGGTGATCAAGGCCACCGAATTCGCCCTCAAGGTGATCCCGGCACTGGCGGTGCTCAGCGTCATGGTGCAGTTCCAATTTGGCGAGCTTCATTACTGGCCCTCCGTGATGGCGTCCGTGCTCTTCCTGCTCAGCCTGCCGCTGCAAGGGTACTACTGGCTCGGCCAGCGCGCCGATACCCGGCTGCCCCCCTCCCTCGCCACCTGGTATCGGGAGATAAACGGCAAGATGAACGAGCAAGGGGGCCAGCGTCAGCTGGTGGCCCGTCCCCGCTACGAAGAGCTGGCCGATACCCTCAACGCCGCCTTCAAGCAGCTGGACAAATCCTTCCTCTACGAATGACTTTCCGAAGTCAGACTGACGACAAAGGCGCCCTCAGGCGCCTTTTTCACATTCAGGCGGCCAGCACCTTGCTGATCTCCTGGATGGAGAGCTTGTACTGACGGGGGCACTGACGCCAGACCGCCAGCATGCGCTGGTACTTGTCCCGCATGGCGATGTCGCTGGAGAGCTCATCGCAGGGGCAGGGCAGTTCGGGGAAGCGCTTGTCCACTTCCAGCAGGAAGCAGACGTAATCCGCCAGTTCCCGCTCCTGGCTGCGGCTGTAGCCGTTGAAGGCAAGGCGGCTCTCGTTGACATCGGCCCGGGCGCTGGCATCCAGGTTGCCCCAGGAGATGGCCAGTGCATGGTGCAGCTCCAGAGTGTCCAGCACCTCCTGGCAGGTGGCGAGATCCAGATGGCCGAAGCTCTTCTCCAGCTCGAGGATCTGCAGGCAGTAGCCGCGCTCGACGATGGTGCTGGCACGCTGGTAAAACGCCGCCTTTTCCGGATTGAGTTTGGCCAGGATCTCGTACTGGTTGCTCAGGATCAGGCGTTCGGTGTGGCTCATGTTCATGGGCTGTCTCGCTGGAAAATGAATCTGGGGTCACGTTAACCCATATCCAGGATGAATTTTTTGATCTGAGAGGGGAGGTTGGCGAGAAAAGGGGGGAAGAGGCGCCCTGGTGAAACGAGCAGGGCCCGCCATGGCGAGCCCTGCAACAATGCCGCTGGTGGCTTAGCCCTTGACGAGGTCGAGCACCACCTGATGGTGATCGCTGGTCTTGAACTTGTCGAAGCGATGGGCAACCTTGCCCTCTTCATCGATGAGGAAGCTCAGGCGATGAATGCCGTCATACTCCTTGCCCATGAACTTCTTCGGGCCCCAGACGCCAAAGGCATCGGCCACCGCGTGATCCTCATCGGCCAGCAGGCGGAAGTTGAGGTTGTCGCGCTCCTCGAACTTTTTCAGGCGCTTGGCGCTGTCAGGGCTGATGCCGAGCACCACCACATTGAGGGCAGCCAGCTCGCTATTGACGTCGCGCAGACCGCAGGCCTGGGTGGTGCAACCCGGGGTCATCGCCTTGGGGTAGAAATAGATCAGCACCTTCTTGCCGCGCAGGTCGGCGAGGCGAACCTGATTGCCGTCCTGATCGGAGAGGGAGAAATCGGGGGCCTGGGTACCAGCTTCTAGTGGTGACATGGGGTCTCCTCGGATAAACGCCGTCAGGCGTACTTGTGATTGACGATGAATTCGAACGACTCTGCGCCCAGTCCACGACAGAAATCGGCGAAGGCTGTCTTCGAGCCAGGCTCTTCTCCCTGCTTGGAGAGATTCAACTGAAAGTTCGCCTTGAGCAGGTTGAAGGGCTGCTGTTCTAGGGTGATGGTCTGCATGGCCTGGATGTCCCAGCCGTGATCGCTGAAGAACTGGGTGCACTGACTTACGATGCCCGGCTGATCCCGGATCAGCACCTCTGCGCTGGCGCTGATGTCATATTGCAGGGAGTGGTGGCGCTCGGTGCGTTTCATCATGGTGATGAGATCCCACTCCTGGCTGCGCAGTGGGAGGCTGATTTCCAGTTGCATCAGGCTGTTCCAGTCACCGGACAGCAGCATGATGAAGGTGAATTCGTTGCCGAAGATGCCAAGACGGCTGTCGACAATGTTGCAACCGCAGCCACTGACGTGACGGGTCACCTCATTGACGATGCCAGGCCTGTCCGTGCCGATGGCCGTTACGACCAGGTAGTGAGTCATAAATCGTCTCTCGTCCATTATTGAGAATGCGTTGACCGCGGGTGCCGGCACCCTGCCGTGAGGCCTCTTGTGCGCTCGTGCATTCATACGTTTTGTGCCGGATGGTAACACGGCTTGTCCCGTGCCTCCCTTGTTTTTCAAAAGGGGCAGCTTTACCATTACGCCCCTGAAAATCGGGAGAATTATCCATGTTACGCGGTAGTATTGTTGCGCTCGTTACCCCCATGCTGCCCTCGGGCGACATCGATTGGGTCAGTCTGGCAGCGCTGGTGGAATATCATGTGGATGCCGGGACCAGCGCCATCGTCGCCGTGGGAACCACGGGAGAGTCGGTCACCCTGAGCGAGCAGGAACATATCGCCGTGGTTGAGAAGACGGTGGAATACGCCGCCGGACGCATTCCCGTCATCGCGGGCTGCGGCTCCAACAACACTGCTCACGCCATCGCCCTTTCCCGGCGTTTCGCCACCATGGGCGTGGTGGCGGGTCTCTCGGTTACCCCCTATTACAACAAACCCACCCAGGAAGGCCTCTATCGTCACTATTGTGCGATCGCCGAGGCTAGTGGTCTGCCTCAAATTCTCTATAATGTGCCCGGTCGCACCTGTTGTGACCTCAAACCCGAGACGGTGGCCCGTCTGGCCAAGGTGCCCGGCATCATAGGTTTGAAAGAAGCGACTGGCGATCTTGGCCGTACCCCGCTGCTGCGCGAACTGTGCGGGCCGGATTTTGCGCTTTATAGTGGCGATGACGCCAGCGGATGTGATTTTATGCTGCAAGGGGGCGATGGTGTCATTTCGGTCACCACCAATATTGCGGCGCCCCAGATGGCCGACATGTGTCGTGCTGCCCTGGCCGGTGATGCCGGGCAGGCTCATGACATCAACAATCGATTGATGCCGTTGCATCAGACTCTGTTCTGTGAACCGAGTCCCATCCCGGTGAAATGGGCCTGTGCCCGGCTGGGATTGATGGCGACGGCGACCTTGCGTCTGCCCCTGACCGATCTCACCCCCGAGGGGGAAGCGGCGATGGCGCGAGCACTGACGACTGCGGAGTTGATGGCGAGTGTTTAAAGCAAATGGAAAGGGAAATGCAGTGCGCCTGGTACTGAGTGTCGCGACGGTGGCCGTGCTGGCTGCCTGCAGCTCACCCCAGGAACGCAAAATGGCCAACCGTGGCTTCGAGTATGAAGAGAGCCGCCTCGAAGGCCGCGCCTTCCTTGTGCCCGCCGGGTTGAGTACCCCCGCCTTTAACAGCAATTTCGACATTCCGGCCCTGCCCGAGAGCAGCCGTGAGGGCGCCCTCGGGGCCAAGGTGGACGTGCGTCCGCCCGCCCAGTTGCTCACCGTGGTGCCGGGCAGCCAGGTGGTGGCCAATGCCAGCGAGCCAACCGTCGCCTTCTATGCCCTCAGCACCTCCCAGAGCGTGGAGCGCGATACCTGGGCCTTCCTGATGAACTTCCTGGCCGAACACAAGGTCACCACCGAGAAGCTGGATCAACAGGACGGCGTCTTGCAGACCGGCTGGTTTGACAACTCAGCGGTGCTCGATGGCTGGGCGGAAGATGACGATGACTTCAAGATCCGTCAGCGTTACCAGTTCACCCTGCGCAACGATGTGCAGCGCCACGCCATCAAGATGTCGGTACGGGTGCTGGATCACGAAGAGACCATCGACGGCGAGACCAGCACTGTGCTGACGCCGGCGGACGCCCAGCGTTATGCTACCCGTGCCCTGAACCAGTTCTCCCTCTATTACGACAAGCAGCTCAAGGCCCGTGAACAGCACAAGTCCAGCGATGGCATGGGGCTGGAGCTGGGTCTGGACAACAACGAGCTGAGCGCCTGGATTGCCGAAGGGTCGTTTGACCAGGTGTGGCGCCGCCTCAATCAGGTGCTGCCTGCCTATGGTTTCACCATCAAGGATACCCAGCAGTCCCTGGGCTGGATCGACGTGGAGTACGACGAGCCGGACAGCGAGTTCTGGAAGGCCAAGGGAGCGGAGCCCTTCAAGCTCGAGGAAGACAAGTATCGCTTCCAGCTCGGCGAGATGACGGGCGGCAAGACCTCCATCACCCTGTTCGACAAGGACAAGAAGCCTGTCGCATCCGGTGTCATCTCCCAGATGTACATCAGCCTGTCCGAGGCCTTTGCCAAGGGCTTGGCCGATCAGGGGGCGAAGTAAGCATGAAAACAGGGGCCTCGCGCCCCTGTTTTGTTATGTCCGGGTTGCCGCAGGGCCAGCGTGCCGAGCAGGTTGCCCCGGGCCTGAGTACCTGATGATGTGAATCCCCCACAGACAGGGGTCTGGTGCCCCTGCCTAACTAGTCCCACAACAGGAAGTGTTATTAGCCATGAGTCTTGCAGATCAAGTATTGGCGGTGAACGACGATTTGCCGATCCGTACCGATAAACCTGTCCATTCCGGCAAAGTGCGCAGCGTCTACTGGTTGACCCCGGCAGACAGTGCCCGGCTCATTCGGGAGAAAGGCTATGATGTGCCGGCCGATACGCCCCTGGCCCTCATGGTGATCAGTGATCGCATCTCGGCTTTCGACTGCATCTGGCAAGGGGTGGACGGTCTGAACGGCGTGCCGGGCAAGGGTGCGGCGCTCAATGCCATCTCCAGCCACTGGTTCAAGCTGTTCAAGGAGCAGGGGCTGGCGGACAGCCACATCCTGGACATCCCGCACCCCTTCGTCTGGATCGTGCAAAAAGCCCGTCCCGTGATGATCGAGGCCATTGCCCGCCAGTACATCACCGGCTCCATGTGGCGTGCCTACAAGGATGGTGAGCGGGAATTCTGCGGCATCACCCTGCCGGAAGGGCTCAAGAAGGATCAGAAGCTGCCCGAGATCCTCATCACCCCGTCCACCAAGGGGATCCTCAAGGGGCTGGATGGCGTGCCGGAAGCGGACGACGTCAACGTCTCCCGCGGCGACATCGAGCGCCACCATCAGGCCTTCGGCTTCCGCTCCCCGGCGGACATCGACCGCTACGAGGCGCTGCTCAAAGAGGGCTTCAACGTCATCAGCGAGGCGCTGGCTGCCCTGGATCAGGTCTTCGTCGACACCAAGTTCGAGTTCGGTTACGTGACCGATGCCGCCGGTCGCGAGAAGCTCATCTACATGGATGAAGTGGGCACCCCCGACAGCTCCCGCATCTGGGACGGCGCAGCCCTTCGCGGCGGCGAGATCATCGAGAAGTCCAAAGAGGGCTTCCGCCAGTGGCTGCTGAACCACTTCCCGGATCCGGACATCCTGCTCAACAAGAACCGCATGCCCGAGCGCTTCGCCCTGGCCCGGGACAACAAGCTGCCCACCGAGGTGATGATGGATATCTCCCGCACCTATGTGGGGATCGCCGAGATGATCATCGGTCAGCCGCTGGTACGCAGTGCCAATCCGAAGCAGGAGATCATCGAGGTACTGCGGGAGCAGTACGGCCTGATCGACTGAGGCCGACCGCTTTTTTTGCCGCAGGCGCACAAACGTTTGCCGGTGGCAGGGGAGGCGTTTGCAACGCAGATGACAAAACGGGCCCCATGACGGGGCCCGTTTTCATTGGGTTGTCCGGAGCGCTCAGCCATTGACCCGGAAGATCTGACCGGTCTGTACCCCCAGTACCGATTTCTTGTAGGCCTGGGCCACCCGGGCGGCGGGTACCGGCACGAAGCCCGGGAAGAAGTCGGCATACTTGCCCATGGACTCTTCCAGCACGGTGGGGCTCACCACGTTGATGCGAATGCCCCTTGGCAGCTCGCAGGCGGCCCCTTTCACGAAGTGCTCGATGGCACCGTTGATGGTGGTGGCGCTCACCCCCCAGTGGATGGGCTCCTCGCTCAGAATGCCGCTGATGAGGGTGATGGAGCCACGGTCGCTCAGGTGGGCAATGGCGGCCCGGGTCAGGTTGATCTGGCCCATCAGCTTGCTCTGAAGCCCCACCTGCCACTGCTCGTCCGTCATTTCGGTCAGGGCATTGAAGGCGACGCTGCCGCTGGCGACCACCAGGGCATCGAAGGATCCGACCTGCTCGAAGAGCGCCCTGATGGAGGCGGGGTCGCGCATGTCCACTCTGGCATCCCCCTGGCTGTGACCGACCCGGATCACCTGGTGATCCTGGGCAAGCAGTTCGCTGACGGCGGCGCCAATGGTGCCGGAGGCACCCACAATCACAATCTTCATATCTATCGCTCCTGGTTGAGATGAGTTGATGATAGCGGGATAAAAAGGGAGAAAAAGCGCTTATGATGAACCCATTGTTTCCACATTGGAGCTAATGATGGATATCACTCACCTGGCCAGTTTCTATGAAGTGGTGCAGCGGGGCAGTTTCTCCGCCGCTGCCGATGCCCTGGGGGTGAGCAAGGGGATGCTGAGCCGCCATGTCAGCGCCCTGGAGTCCGCCCTCAATGCCCAACTGCTCCAGCGCACGACCCGCAGACTCAGCCTGACCGAGGCGGGGAGGGTGCTTCACCAGCAGGCCGGCGAGATCTTCGCCCTGGCCCGGGAGGCGGAGGAGGGGATCCGCGCCCTGACCGAGGAGGACAGCGGCCGCCTGCGCTTCACCTGCCCGGTCAGCACGGGGGACCGCATGGTGAGCGAGCTGCTCGCCCGTTTTGCCGAGCTCTGCCCCGGCGTCCAGGTTGAGCTCAACTTCACCAATGCCATGATCGACATGAGCCAGGGGGAGAATGACATCGCTCTGCGGGCCATGGAGCTGATCCCCGACAACCTGGTGGCCCTGCCGCTCGGCAGGCTCAAGGATGTGGTGGTGGCAAGCCCCGCCCTGCTGGCGCGGGAGGGGATCCCCGCCACACCCTATGAGCTGGGGGGGCGCTCCTGCCTGCTGCAGGGCCACAACCCGGACTGGGAGCAGTGGCACTTTCGCCAGGGGGAGGAGGAGGCGCACATCCTGGTGCAGGGGCGAGTGCGGGCCAACCACTACAGCACCCTGCTGCAACTGGCCCGGGCGGGCATGGGCTTTGCCAAGTGTCCACTGATGCTGGTGGAGGCCAGCCTGGCCCGAGGGGAGCTGGTGGCCGTGCTGACGGAGTGGCAGACCGGCCTGCACCCGATCCATGTGCTGCACGCCCAGCAGCGCCGGGTGCCGCGCAAGATCCGGCTGTTCAAGCAGGTGCTGGCCCAGTGGTTTGCCGAGCGGCCCCATTATCTGCTGGGGTGAGCCTGCATCCCGTTATTTTTCTGTCATCTGGGGCTGCTACCCTGCGCCCTTCATCGCGAAAGGAGAGTCAGGGAATGAAGCGTCATCAGGGTTGGGCAGGGGTTGCGCTGCTGTGCTGCAGCGGTGTGCAGGCCGAGGTCAGGGTCGAGGTGCCCCGGGATTTCCAGATCCTGGCGGTGAGCGCCGGCAAGGTGCAGGACGAGCAGCATGCCGTGCTGGCCGACGGGGAGCAGCAACTGCTGGTGCGCTACGAGGGGGTGATCCCGAGTCGCAACAGCAGCGACAACGATCGCCAGGTTCGCTCCGAGCCCCAGGTGCTTCGCTATGAGGCACGCGGACAGTCGGTGCGCCTGCAGGCTCCCGTGCCTGCGGACGAGGCCGGGATGGAACGCTACGCCAGGGCCCCTGTCCTGGGCCTGGTGGCGGGGGGGCAGCCCCTCGAGGTGCGCCAGGATACGCTGATGGTGCAGGGGATGCAGATCGGCATGGACTGGCATGCCAGGCTGATGGAGTACAACCGTGGCGAGGGGCCTGCCGTGCTCGCCGGTGCGGCGGATGTGACTGCGGCCGCCGTGGCGACGCCCCGGGCCTCCTCCGTGCCGGCCAGCGCCCTGGAAGGGCAGTTGCAACGGCTTTTCCTGCAGGCGGACCCCGCGCTTCGCAAGCGCTTCATCGGTTGGGCCGTGCCGCGCCTTTAAGTTTGCTCCCCGTTGCAGTAACGTGGGCACATCTTTGACTCCCGATGTGCCCATGTTGATCAGCGAGGCCCCCATGTTTGAATTGCACCCCCGCCTTCAGGCGGATACCCGGATACTCGGGGATCTGCCCCTGTGCCGCGTCCTGCTGGCCAAAGACAGCCAGTATCCCTGGCTGATTCTGGTGCCCCGGGTCGCCAACCTGCGGGAGATCCATCATCTGGCCCCCGAGCAGCAACAGCAGTTGATGCAGGAGTCCTGCGCCGTCGCCACCCTGATGGAGCGGGCACTCGGCCCGGACAAGATCAACGTGGCGGCCCTCGGCAATCTGGTGCCTCAGCTGCACCTGCACCACGTGGCCCGCTTCAGCTCGGATGCGGCCTGGCCCGGTCCCATCTGGGGTGCCTGTCCCGCCATTCCCTATGAGGAGCAGGCCTTGCAAGGGGCGGCTGCCAGTTGGCAAACCCGTCTGGCTACCCTGGATGGATTTCAGCCATTTCTGACTGATAATCCAGTCAAGTGAGAGGTGGCTCGCGCTTTGGGCACCGGGATCACGCAATCTGTTAGCGTATCGCGCCGGTGCATGGTGACATGGGCGACACGAGTGACAGCCCCATTATTTCGATCAGCAGGAAGGTTCCATGATAGTGACAAGATCCGAGGATGATGCCGTATTGACCACAGAGGACGTACTGCTGAGCCTGTGCAATTCGGTGACGAGCGTATTGAGTGCGGCGACCCAGACCCAGGTGCGCTTCTCCGGCATGGTGCAGCGGATCAGCAAGACCTGCCTCAAGCCTGACATCGGCTGTTTCGTGCTGTTTGACGGCGGCTTCTCCGGGCTGGTGGTGATCAACTTCTCCGCCGCCGCGGCCATGGAGCTCTACCAGAGCTACATGCTGAGCATGGGGCTCTCCAAGGAGGATCTTGCCATCTCCCACACCTCGGACGAGGTGAGCAACGTCATGGGCGAGCTGATGAACCAGATCGTCGGCAGCTTCACCACCAAGGTGGGGCGCGAGCTGCAGACCCACATCACCCAGAACCAGCCCAAGATGCTGGCACTCAACAAGCAGGTGATGCTGAGCGTCGACACCAACCTCGACAATCCCGAGACCCGCCGGGTGACCTTCTTCACCGCCAGCAACAACATCTTCTATCTGGAGCTGGCCATGGACAAGACGGAGTTTATCCGGATCCATGATGGCGGCGTGCAGGAGGAGGTGGATCCCGACGAGCTGATCGCCCAGGCCAAGCAGTCAGCCAAACCGGCACCGGCGGCCGCGCCGGCGAGCAACGAGCACGACGATCTGCTGGATTCCCTCGGCATCTGATGGTCGAGGGTTGTGCAAATGAAGAGGCCACCCCGGGGGTGGCCTCCTTGCTTGGGGCGGGTCAGAAGTTGTAAAGCAGCCCGGTACTGAAGCGAAGCGCCTCGGCATCGTAGAAGTCGATGTCGGAGTCGGCGCTGGAGTAGGCCGCGGTGAAGGTGGCGGCAAGGGGTTTGATGCCGAACAGGTTGTGCCAGAAGAAGGTGCCATTGAGGGCGAACTCGCTGGCATCGGCGCGCTGGCCGAACAGGGGATTCGCCTCGTCATACTTGCGCTTGCCGGCGTAGAGGTTGCTCACGATGGACCACTGGGAGGCGCGCTTGGCATAGGTCAGCTGCAGACCGGTATTCTTGAAGCTCTCCGCACTCCCGTCCAGGCGGGCCTCCTTGTAGAGGAAGGCGGGCTCCAGCAGCTGGTCGCCGCCGAAGTGGTACTGGTAGGAGACAGCCAGGTCGTGGACCTTGCCGTTGCGGCTCAGCATGGAGGCGTAGTGGGTGCCGTGGGTCAGGTCATATTGCTGGCCGCTGCGCTCCTCGTCGAGCTCCACTTCCCGGCTGGTCAGGGTGGCGTAGACGTTGCTGCCCCAGATCCTGTCCCAGGCAAAGCGCACCCCTTTCGAGGTGAGATCGGTGGCGCTGCGGTCCACGCCGGTGGCGAAGGGATCGCTCCACACTTCCACCGGCATGAGGTTGAACACCAGGGAGGTGGCGACGATACCCTTGTCACCCATCTCCTGGCGCAGACCGAGTTGCTGGGTAAAGTCGAAGCGCACCGCGTCCTGGATGAGGTTGCCGAGAAAGACCTGGGTGCGGGTATCGGCGAAGGTGTAGCGGATATCGGCATTGAGCAGCGGGCTCAGACCGCTTTCGCGGCCGGGGGAGCCCAGATCATCGATACGGCTGTTGCTGTCGTCACCGGCATAGAAGTTGGACTTGTGGCTGCCGGCATTGACCCCGCCCAGCAGAAAACCGGACCAGCCGGTCTGGCGGGGGATCTCCCCCAGATCGGCGTGGGCGGTGGTGGCGACCAGCAGGCCAAGGCTCAACAGAACATGATTTCGCATCGGGTATGCTCCTGACATAACGAATGAGAAGGGTGACAGTGTGCCCCGGTATTCCGGTGGAACCGGTGCTGACTGAGGCATGGCAGGCATGCTACCCCAGCCGGAGTGTGACGTTAATCAATAATTGAATACGCGACGGACAAGAGTTCATGGCGCCGTACTGGTATCCTGTTTGCGCAAGAAAAGGGGAGAAAACAACGAGATGAAGCAGATCAAATCCTGGGCGCAATATTACGTCGACCTGATGACCAAGCTGGGACTGGTGCGCTTCAGCATGTTCCTGGCCACCGCCATCATAGTGCTGGCCGTTTCGATCCAGATGGGGGTGACCCTGTTTTTGCGCGGCACCGTGGACATCGTCGACCTGGTGCGCTCTGTCTTCTTCGGCCTGCTGGTGACCCCCTGGGCCGTCTATTTTCTCTCCATCGTGGTGGATCAGCTGGAGGACTCCCGCCAGCGGCTGACCCGCATGGTGCGCAAGTTGCAAGACATGCGCGAGCGGGATCTCGAGCTCAACAGCCAGTTGCAGGAGAACATCAGCCGGCTCAATGCCCAGATCGCCGAGACCAACCGGGCCGAGACCCTGCGCCAGCAAGCCATCGAGGATCTCGAAAACGAAGTGTTCCAGCGGGAGAAGGCCCAGCTGCATCTGGGGGAGCGTACCGCCCTCTTGCGCTCCTTCATCGACTGTTCCCCCGATCTGGTCTATTACCGCAACGAGGACGAGCAGTTTTCCGGTTGCAACCGCGCCATGGAGGAGCTCACCGGCAAGGTGGAAGCGGAACTCATCGGCCTGACCCCGTTCGATGTCTACAAGCACGACATCGCCAGCAAGGTGGTGGAGACCGACAAGCAGGTCTTCGCCCAGAACGAGCCGCTCACCTATGAGCAGTGGCTGGAGTATCCCGATGGCCGCAAGGCCTACTTCGAGCTGCGCAAGGTGCCCTTCTTCGACCGCTTCGGCAAGCGGCTCGGCCTGCTCGGCTTTGGTCGCGACATCACCGAGCGCAAGCAGTACCAGGACAAGCTGGAGAAGGCGAGTCGGGACAAGACCACCTTCATTTCCACCATCAGCCACGAGCTGCGCACCCCGCTCAATGGCATCGTCGGCCTGAGCCGGATGTTGATGGATACGCCCCTCGATGCCAGACAGCAGCAGCAGCTCAAGACCATCCACCTGAGCGCGGTGACGCTCGGCAACATCTTCAACGACATCATCGATCTGGACAAGCTCGACCGTCGCCGGCTGGAGATTGCGCCGGCTCCGCTGGATTTGCCCGCCTTCCTCGACGAGCTGGAGACGCTGTCGCGCATCCAGGCGGAGCAGAAGGGGCTCTACCTGCACTTCGACCGGGACGGCGACATGCCCCAGTTCGTGATGGCGGACGGCACCCGGCTGCGCCAGGTGCTGTGGAATCTGGTGGGCAATGCGGTCAAGTTCACCGATGAAGGGGGCGTCACCATACGCTGTCTCGCCCACGCCGCTGATGAACCGGGCAAGCTGGCGCTGCACTTCGAGGTGGAAGACACCGGGGTGGGCATTCCCCGTGCCCAGCAGGAGAAGATCTTCGCCATGTACTATCAGGTGCAGGGCAAGAAGCACGCCACCGGCACCGGCATCGGCCTTGCGGTCTCCCGCCAGCTGGTGCAGGCCATGGGCGGTCAACTCTATGTGGACAGCGACCCGGGCGAAGGCGCCTGCTTCACCGCCGAGCTGGAGGTGGACTGCGTCGAGCCCAGGGCCGCGGCCCCGGAGCCCGAGATGCCCTCCCTCGACATCCTGCTGGTGGAGGATGTGGAGCTGAACGTCACTGTGGCCTGCGCCCTGCTGAACAAGCTCGGCCATCAGGTCAAGGTGGCGCGGGATGGTGCAGAGGCGCTGGCCATGGCCAACCCGGATGATTTTGACTTGATCCTGCTCGACATCCAGTTGCCGGACATGACGGGGTTCGATGTGGCGGAGCAGCTGCTCGCGCGCTACGGCGACAGCCTGCCCCCCATGGTGGCGCTCACCGCCAATGCCACCGGCGATCGCCAGTACTACCGGGATCACGGAATGCAGGATGTGATCAACAAGCCGCTGGGCTCCAAGGCGGTGCGGGAGGTGATAGGCCACCTGTTTGCGGATCTCGCCGGGGACGAGGCGGACGAGCAGGACGATGTCCACCATCAGGATGCCCTGCTGGATCTGCCCTTCCTCACCGATTACGCCAGCACGGTCGGCAAGCCGGTGCTGCTCTCCAGCGTCGAGCTGTTCGAGAAGATGATGCCGGACTACATGGCGGTGCTCGACTCCAACATGATTGCCAGGGATCAGGCCGGTGTGGTGGAGGAGGCCCACAAGATCAAGGGGGCGGCGGGCTCCATCGGCCTGCGCCGGTTGCAGCAGACGGCCCAGCTTATCCAGAGCCCGGATCACCCCGCCTGGTGGGAGAACGTGGAAGACTGGATTGAAACCCTGCGCCGGGAATACCCGGGTGACATCGCCCGCCTGCGGCGCTGGCTGCTCTCGTAGACACGACGCCTCAGGCAAGGAGCCACGACATGTATGACCGTTTGATCCCCCCCGAGCGCATTCACCCCTGGGGAGACGAAGACCTGCTGGAGGCGACGGAGCAGGACCGCACCCGCATCGTGCAGGCGGCGCCGGTGCGTCGGTTGCAGCAGAAGACCCAGGTCTTCCCGCTCGATGTGAAAGCCTCGGTGCGCAGCCGTCTCACCCATTCGCTGGAGGTGCAGGAGACCGGTCGCCAGATCAGTCGCCGTATCCTGGCGGCGTTGCCGGCCGGAGTGGTGTGCGAGGGGGCCTTCATCAATCTGGTGGAGATGTCCTGCCTGTTGCACGATGTCGGCAACCCGCCGTTTGGCCATTTCGGCGAGCAGGTGATGAGTCAGTGGCTTGCCCAGGAGCTGGACGGCCTCTTCGCCCGTGCCCACGACCAGTTGCCGAGCGCCCAGTGGGCAACCCTTCGCCAGGATCTGCTGGTGTTTGACGGCAATGCCCAGAGCCTGCGACTGGTGCACAGCCTCCATGAGCTGAACCTCACCCTGGGGCAACTGGCGGCGCTGTGCAAATACCCGCAGCAGCCCCTGCCGGGCCTGCACCATCCCCAGGGCTATGGTCAGCACCACGGCTGGACCAGCAAGCGCGGCATCTTCTTCAGCGAACAACCCCTCTATCGTGCCCTCGGCCAGAGCCTGGGGCTGGCCGAGGGGTGCCGTCATCCGCTGGTCTACATCATGGAGGCGGCGGACGACATCTCTTACTGCATCGCCGATCTCGAGGATGCGGTGGACAGGCGCATCCTCACCCAGATCGAGCTGCTGGCAGCTCTGCGCGAGGCGGACGAGGGCGGTTACATGGCCGACCTGCTCGATGAGGCGCTTGCCTCCGGTCGGGGGTTCTTCCCCCATTTTCGCCAGCATCTGACCCGGGATCTGGTGGCGCTGGCCGCCCATACCTATGTGGCCGAGCACGATCAGATCCTGAGCGGGGCCTATCCCCAGGCGCTGCTGCACGGCCAGGCTCCGGCAGCCCGGGTACTCGATACCCTCAAGCGGGTGGCTCGCGAGCTGGTGTTCATGCGCCCGGAGGTGGAGGCGCTGGAGCTGGAAGGCTATGCCGCCCTGCGCGGGGTGCTCTCCACCTACGCCTGCCTGCTGGCCCTTCCCGCCAGCCAGTTCGAGCGGCTGCTCGCAGGCAACGGCGGGAGCGAGCTCTTCTTTGCCCGGCGGCTGTTCCACCGCCTCTCTGCCCGCCACCTCAAGGCGTACCGGCTGGCGGTGGCGAGCCGGGATCCCCGTTTCGAAAAGGAGAGCGAGCAGGAGTGGTACTACCGGGTGCGGCTGCTGCTCGATTATGTGAGCGGCATGACGGATACCTATGCGCTGGAGGAGTTCCGGCTGTTGTCAGGGATTTGACTGAACCTCTTTTTGGCCGCATTCCACCCATATGGGTGGGAGAGATATTGCGTAAAATTCGGTGTTTTTTTACACTGCGGCAACTTGTTCAACTTTCACACGGTAAGGAGACGACCATGCAACATTCCATGTTCAACGTTGCGTTCGATCGCTGCTCTGGCAGCGCGAAGACTCGTGCTCTTTATTTGCCGCGTGGAGGGGACAGGTAACACCTGCTTTTTTCATCACCCGCGGTTGTCCCGCAGGGTGATCACCTCTCTCCGGGGGAACCGCACGTTCAACTGGAGAATATTATGTCTATCGAACTCGCCCTGCTGCGCCACGTAGAGACCCTGGTTCAAAAAAGGATCACCCGGCTGGAGCGTCGCGTCAGCTACCTGCATCTTTCACCTGCCCTGCTCAAAGACATCGGGCTGGAAGGCAAGGAAGTGCAGATCGCCCACATCCGTGAGCGGGAGTTTCAAACCGGTTTCCGGCTCGGGAACCGAATAACCTGATGGGAGGGGGCCCGGCCCCCGACCTGGTGGATGGCAGGCCTGGGCCTGCCATTTTTCTTTCCTGATGAGCATTGTCTCAATTTAGTTGTCGCACATTGCGCCAAACACTCTATGATCCCCCTCCGTTTCGTATGGGAGTTGATAATGTTCCGCCGCTGCTGTCGTCTCATCCTGCTATGTGGTCTGGCTTTCTGGAGCCTGATGGTTGCGGCTGCGCCGGCGCAACTGGACCAGAGCAACTTCACCCTGGACGAACTGCACTGGCTTGCCACCCATGATGAACTGGTTGTCGGCATGCCTTCGGCGGCCTGGCCACCCTATGTCTATACCGATGGGCGCGGCAACTTCACCGGCCCCCTGGATGAGTTCGCCTCCCAGATTGCAGCCAGGCTGGGGGTGAGCCTTCGCTACCGTGCCTATGCCAACAATGCGGCGGTCCAGCAGGCCTTGCTGGATGGCAAGGTCGACATGTTGATCGGGGTGGCACCGAGCCCGACCCGCACCCTGCAGATGCAATTTACCTCCGAGCTGATGGCACTGCCCCGCGCCGTGCTGCTGACGGGGGGGCGGGAGAGCCTCTCCCTGGAGGAGGCCTATGGGGTGCGCTGGGTCTGCGTCTTCGGTGTCAGCGCCTGCGATGAGCTGCTGCGCCTGGGGATCTCGAACCTGATCACGGCCGACAGCCGGGACGAGGCGATCTTCATGCTCAAGGAGGGCAAGGCGGATGCCTATCTGGCCGAGCTGCCCATGCTGAACAGGCTGCAAGCCATGGCGGGCATGGCGCTGGCCAGGATCGACTGGATGAGGGATACCTCCCTCGCCATGGCCGTGGCACCCAGGAATGATGTCTTGCAGGGATTGCTGGAGCGGGCCCTCGAGGACATCTCTCCCTTGGAGCGTCGCGCCATTCTGGAGGCGGGGGACATCCTCGACTATGCCCTGGTGAAAAGGAGCAGGGAGATCGTTTTCAATCCGCAGGAGCAGGCGTGGTTGCAAGCACATCCGGTCATCCGCTACGGGGTTGCCCCGGATTGGCCCGGGATGAGCGAAGTGGACGACAGGGGGCGGCTCAAGGGGCTCATTGCCGATCTGCTGACACTGATGAGCCAGCGTGCCGGGCTCCAGTTCACCCTGGTGCCGACCCGGAGCTGGGCCCAGAGCATGGCGCTCTTCCAGGATCGCAAGCTGGATCTCATCCCGGCCATGACTCCCACCGCGGAGCGTCAGCAGTTTGCCCGGTTTACCCCCAACTACGCGTCGATCAACCGGGTGGTCGTGGCGAGGCAGGGGATGGCCGAGCTCACCGCCGCCAGGGCCCTGAAAGGGCACAGGGTGGGCATGGTGGGGGGCTCGGTGGAGCAGGTCTTGCTGAACGAGGTGGGGGCCATCGCCGTGCCGGTGGCCAGCGATGCCGAATTGCTGCCCCTGCTGGACCAGCAGAAGGTCGACTATGTGCTGATGAGCACCACCACCCTGGAGCAGTCGCTGCAAAAGGGATTCAGCGACCGCTACCAGGTGGTCTTCTCCGGCAGCGACCTGCGGGTACCCATCGCCATGGCGACCCAGTTGCAGGACCCCATGCTGCAGCAGATCCTCACCAAGGTGTTGATCGCCATTCCCCCCGACGAGCTCTCCGCCCTGGAGAAAAAGTGGCTCTCCCTGACCATACAGACGGGACTGGATCCGAAGACGGTGCTGCTCTGGTCCTCCCTCGGCGGCGGCATCTTCCTGCTCTGCCTCTTGCTGTTCATGGGCTGGAACCGGACGTTGCGCCGCCAGATCAGCCAGCGGCGGGAGGCCGAGCGGCGGCTCGAGGAGCAGCTGGTGTTTGTCCAGATGATGCTGGATGCCCTGCCCAACCAGGTGGTGCTGACCAACGAGCGCTATGAAGTGGCAATGACGAACCGGGCGTATCGGCAGATGTTCCTCGGCGGGGAGAACCTGACGGGCTCCTATGAGCGGTTGCTCCAGGATCGATTGCCCGAGTCGATCCGCGCCAGGGTGATGGAGGAGGATGCCAGCGTCTGGGAGAGCGGAGAGGAGCTTCATGGCCGGGGCGAGATCCGGTTTGATGACGATCGCCTGCACCAGATGATCTACACCAAGCGGCTCTTTGCGGGGCCCGATGACAAGCGGCTCGGGATCCTGACAGTGCTGACCGACGTGACCGAGCTGGAGCAGGCGCGGTTTGCGGCCCAGGAGGCGCAGACCCGGCTGACCCAGATCACCGACAGCATGCCGGGTCTGGTCTATCAGTATCACTGGCTTGGGCCGGGCAAGGGGCACTTCCTCTACACCTCGCAAGGGGTCAGGGAGATGGTGGGGGTGGAAGAGGACCTGGTCGGCATGGCGGTCACCGGTGCCTCCATCCTGGGGCTGACAGGCAAGGCGCACCAGGACTTCGTGGCCACGGTGGATCGTCATGCCCTGAGCATGCAGCCGCTGGATCTCGAGGTGGAGATCCGGCGCCAGGGGGAGGCGGGCTATTTGCAGATCCGTGGTCACTTCGTTCACCAGGAGGGGCTTGAAGGGGTCATATTGAACGGCGTGGTGCAGGACATCACCAAGCTCAAGCGCCAGGAGCTGGAGCTGCGCCAGGCCAGGCGGGTGGCGGAGGAGGCGACCCAGGCGCGCAGCCGCTTCCTCGCCACCATGAGTCATGAGCTTCGCACTCCCATCTCCGGCATGCACGGCATGCTGGAGCTGCTGCAAATGAGTGCGCTGGACGACGATCAGCGCTACATGTTGCGCAATATCTCGACCTCCACCAACCATCTGCTCTATCTGGTGAACGACATCCTGGACTTCTCCAAGATGGAAGCCGGGCAGTTGCAACTGCACCCCCATCACCGCCGCCTGACCTCGGTGATTTGCGATGTCATCCGGGGACATGCGGCCCTGGCCTATGGCAAGGGACTCAACGTGACGCTGCGGTGGGGGAAGACGGTGCCGGATCTGGCCTGCATCGACGGGATAAGGGTGGGGCAGGTGATCTCCAATCTGTTGAACAACGCGGTGAAGTTCACCGAGGCAGGGGCGATCGCCATCCAGGTGGATTATGAAGATGACCGGCTGGCCTTCCGGGTCCGGGATACCGGGATAGGCATCGCCCTGGAGCAGCAGCGCACCCTCTTCATCCCGTTCAAGCAGGTGGAGTCCGACACCAACCGCCGGTTTGGCGGCACCGGGCTCGGGCTTGCCATCTGTCATCAACTCACCCAGAAAATGGGGGGGAGCCTGACCCTGGAGAGTACCCCCGGAATGGGCACCTGCGTGACTTTCACGTTGCCTCTGGCCGAGTGCCAGTGGGAAGCGCCCCCCCTGACCGGCCAGGTATGGTGGTGGTTTGGCGAGGATGAGGGGCTGGAATCGGTGATGGCCAGGCTGGGCGCCAGACTGGTTCGCATGGAGGCACACCATTGGCAGCAGCCCCTCGAGGGGCATCTGCTGGCGCAGGAGAATCACCTGGAGCAGGCCCTTGGCAGTGACTGGCTGGCCTGTTTGCAGCGTTCGAACCTCAAGGGCATAGTACTCTCTCCCCATGAGGCCCTGCGGGGACGCATGGGTGGTGACGCCTGGTGGCGACTGGGACAATCGCCTCTCTACCCCGATCTGTTGCTGGAAACCTGCCAGTCACTGTTCAACCAGCAGGCGAGCCAGTCGATGGGGATGGAGGGGGAGAAGCTCAGGGGGCGGGTGCTGGTGGCGGATGATCACCCCGTCAACCGGGCATTGCTGACGAGGCAGCTCGCTATCCTGGGGCTCGAATCCGAGGTGGTTGAAGATGGCGAGGAGGCGCTGCGCGCCTGGCAGGGGCAGGACTTCGCCCTGCTGCTGACCGACTGCCACATGCCGGTGATGGATGGCTATGCCCTCACGCGAGCCTTGCGGGATGCCGGGGACAGTGCTCCCATTATCGGGGTGACGGCCGATACCTCTGAGGAGGCGAGCCAACAGATGCGTGATGCCGGCATGAACGACATGCTGTTCAAGCCCTACAGCCTGGATGCCCTGAGCCAGACCCTGGGACGCTGGTTGCCGACTCAGGAAGAACAGCTCGCCTCGGAGGCGCCCCGGCAAGCCAGGGTTCAGCTGCCAGGCATAAGCTGGTTGACCCTGTTCGGGGATGAGGCGGTGGCACGCAGCATGGCCAGCGAATACCTGGAAGCCAACGAGCAGGATGGCGAGGACATGAGGCTGGCGCTGGCCAGCCAGGATACCCAGGCGCTGGTGGAGACGGCACATCGCATCAAGGGGGCCGCGCGCATGGTAGGACAGCAGGCATTGGCAGAGGAGGCGGCCCGGCTGGAGGCGGCGGCCAGATTGAAACAACTGGACAAGCTCGATGACCTGGCCAGGGCGGTACAGGCATTGATGGACTCTATCAGAGGTGAAACGGGGTTATGGCTCGATGAATAGCGCACGGCATGAGTTGGCGATCATGGTGGTGGAGGATCACAACTTCCAGCGCAAGGCCCTGATGCACCAGATCCGCGGACTGGGCTACGGCAACCTGCTGGAGGCGCAGGACGGGGAGGAGGCGCTTGCACAGTGCCAGCACCACAGGGTCGACATCCTGTTCTGTGATCTGCGCATGCCGGGCATGGATGGCATGGCGCTGCTGCGCCGCCTCTCCCTTGGCGGGTTCCGCGGCGGCATTGTGCTGTGCAGCGCCCTGGAGGATGACGTGGTCGATGCCGTGCTGCGCATGAGCCGGGCCTATGGCCTGCAGGTGCTGGGGCGCATCGAGAAACCCGCGTCTCCCCAGCAGATCGCGCAGCTCATCGGTGCCTGGCGGCCCCAGCAGGTGCGCAGCCAGGAGGAGGATGGTTATCACCTGACCCTGGATGAGCTGCGCCGGGCGCTGGATCAGGACCAGTTGCTGCCCTGGTATCAACCCAAGGTGGGTTTTCACAACGGGGAGTGGCTCGGCATGGAAGCGCTTGCCCGCTGGCAGCACCCCGAATATGGCCTTATCTCGCCGGCCCGTTTCATCCCGCTGGCGGAGCACAACGGGCTCATCGACCCGCTCACCGAGGTGATCATCGGCAAGGCGCTGCGGGACGGCCACCTGTGGGAGAAGACAGGGCTCTCCCTGAACCTGTCGATGAACCTCTCCACCACCTCCCTCATTGAGGGGGATCTGTGCAACACCCTGCTCAGCCACTGCCAGCGCTGGAGCATCAACCCCGAGCTCATCACCCTCGAAGTAACCGAGAGCGCTTTCGTCAAGGATCTCGGCAAGTCGCTGGAGGTGCTGACCCGCTTGCGGATGCACGGTTTTGGTCTCTCCATCGATGATTTCGGGACCGGCTACTCCTCCATGCAGCAGCTCGCCCTGCTCCCCTTTACCGAGTTGAAACTGGACAGATCCTTCGTGGATCGCTGCTATGAAGATCCCTCTCGCCTAGCCATCATCGAGTCCAGCATCGAGCTGGCTCGCAAGTTGGGCTTGAAATCGGTGGCCGAGGGGGTCGAAGATGAGGCGACCTGGCAATTGCTGGCGAAGCTGGGGTGCGATCAATGCCAGGGCTTCTTCTCCGCCCGTCCCATGCCCCGCGAGGAGCTGCTGGGATGGCATCAGGGTTGGCAGGCTCGTTTGCCCGCGCTCATCAGACGCTAATCCCGGGCAGGATGCCCGACGAATTCCAAGGATGGCCATGAAAATATCAAGCAAGTTGTTGTTGAGCTTCTGTTTTATCAACCTGCTCATCATTCTCTCCTCCGCCCTTGTCTATCATCAGCTCGGCCGGATCGAAGGCTCGCAAGATGCCTTGCTGGCCCAGGCCCTGCCCGCCCTGCAGCGGGACGAGGCGAGCCAGAAAGCCCTGATTGCCACCGTTTCATCCCTGCGGGCCTATCTCATCCTCGGCAAGGATCCGGCACAGGGTGATCGCATCAAGCAGGAGTGGGAAGAGGCCTGGCACGCCATCGAGCGCCAGCGTTTCACTCCCGACCTGACCCGGGCACTCAAGGATTTCAAGGGGGCACAGTCACAGGTGTGGGCCCTGGCTCACACCGAAGAGAACCTGCCCGCCCACACCCTGATGCTGCTGGAGGCCGGCCCCCTGGCGGAGTCGGCCCTCGATCAGTTGCAGTCTTTTGCCAATGAAGAGGTGGCGACGCCCCAGGCGACGTTGCCCGGTGACAGGCGCCTGCTGCTCAAGCAGGTGGGGGATGCCTACAACAGCCTGGGCAATGCGCTCTCCGCCCTGCGGGATTTCCTCATCTCGGGGGAGAAGGAGTACCTGGACAAGTACCGGGACTACTACCAGTTTCACCAGCAGCGGGTGGCCGAGCTGAAACAGCAAGAGGCCAACTTCACCGAGGCACAAAAGGGGCTCTGGACGCTCTTTGAAGAGATGTCAGCCCCCTTTGCCGAGCTGGTCGGCCAGGTGATCGAGAAGCGCCAGGCCCCGGACTGGGACAGGGCCAACCACCTGATGGCCACCGAGATAGAGCCCGCCCTGACCCGGCTGGCGGATCAGCTGGCGACCCAGGTGACCCATACCCGTGCCGAGGTGGACAAGATGGCTGGGGAGATGGCGGCCGCCAGTCAGACCATTCACCGCACCCTGCTGCTCGCCACCACCAGTGTCATCCTGCTGGGCACCCTGGTGGCCCTGCTGTTCAGCCGGCGCCTGACCCGGGACATCGCCAGCCTGGTGAAACGGGCGGGCCTGGTGGCCGATGGCCGCCTCCCCGTCACCCCCTTGCCCGTGCTTCGTCAGGATGAGCTGGGAGGGCTCACGGGCTCCATCAACCGGATGTCGGCACAGTTGCGCGAGCTGGTGGGGGAGATCCAGGGGGCGGTCGGTCAGGTGGAAGGGGCTGGCCGTGAGGTGGGCCAGACCACCAATGCCATCGTGGATGATCTGGCGAGCCAGAATCAGCGGCTCGATGCGGTGGCAGCCGCCATCGAGCAGATGTCGGTCAGTACCCGGGATGTGGCGGGCAACATTGCGGACGCGGCGGGAGCGGCTCGCCAGACCGAGCAACAGGCAAGGGAGGGAGAGCAGGCCCTCGCCCGCATGGGGACCACCATGGCGCAGATTGGTGCCATGATTGCCCAGGCAAACCAGGCGATGACGCAGCTCAGCAGCCAGAGCGAGCAGGTGGGGAGGGTCACCGAAGTGATCGCCACCATCGCCGAGCAGACCAATCTGCTGGCACTCAATGCGGCCATCGAGGCGGCGCGAGCCGGTGAGCAGGGACGGGGATTTGCCGTGGTGGCCGATGAAGTGAGGCAGTTGGCCAGCCGCACCAGCGCATCGACCATGGAGATCAACCAGACCATTGCCAGCATCCAGCAGCAAACCCGGGAGACCGCGGATACCGTGGGCAGCGGTACCCTGCTGGTGGAGCAGGGGCGCGGCGCCGTGGCCTCGGTGACCGAAACCCTGGAGTCGATGGCGACGCTGGTGCAGGATCTCAGCGGCCAGCTTGCCGCCATCGCCACCGCCACCGAGCAGCAGTCAAGGGCGGCGCAGGAGGTGGCGGGCACGCTGGAGGAGATTGCCGGGCTCAGCCATCAGTCCAGCGAGCATGGCCAGCAGGGGGAGCAGATCGCCGCCCGCCTGACCCGGGAGACCGGGAGACTGACATCGGCCATCAGCCGCTTCGAACTGGATGCCTGACGCAAGGGAGAGAAAAACGGGGCAGACCTCTGGGTCTGCCCCGTTTTTTTCGGCCCGATAACCTGGTGGTGGAAGGATGCACGTCGCAGGTGCGGTCCTGACCGATCGGGAGCAGAGGGATGGTGTCTTGTGTACTGCCCTGTGGCTCTTTCTGCCGACAGGACGGGTCACTCCAGGCGGCGGAAGGCCTGGTTTTCGAAGCTGCTGCAGGTCTCCTGGTTGAGCAGGTTGACCAGCAGGATGGCCCGCTTTTCGCCATCCGGCTCCAGATAGATGGCTTCAAACCCGGCGAGGGGGCCGGATTCGATAAGTACCTTGTCTCCCTGGGTCGGCAGACGGGCATAGCTGGCGCGCGCCTCGTCGCTGTCGTCCCGGCTCATGAGCCGGTAGATCAGCTGGCTGCTGACGGGGGTCCACTCCTTGCCGAAGTGGATGATGCGACTGATGCCCCGGGTCGATTTCAGGGTGACCGGGGTGACCTCTTCCAGATCCACGTAGATGAAGAGATAGTTGGGGAACATGGGCTCGCGCTGGGGCACGCGCTTGCCTCGCCGCAGTTTTTCAATCTCGACCATGGGGTAATAGGATTCAACGCCCTGGGCTGCCAGATGGGCGCGGGCGCGGGCCTCTTCCTTGGGTTTGCAGTAGGCCAGATACCATTTCTTCATTGTTGTTCTGTTTTTCGTGTTGCCGTGCTTCTGGCTATGATAACGGGGGTAAAAAAAAAGGCCACGCTTGACGTGGCCTTTTTTCCAGAGTGAGTGATTACCAACCTTTCACCAGACCGCCCTTGAACAGCTCGGTCCCCTTCTTGAAGACCTCGTCGGTCTGGAAGGACTGGACGAACTCCTTGACCTTCTCGTCGTCCTTGTTGTTCTCGCGAGCAACGATCAGGTTGACGTAGGGGGACTCCTTGTCTTCGACAAACAGGCCGTTCTCGGTCGGGGTCAGACCAATCTGACCGGCGAAGGTGTTGTTGATGATGGCCAGGTCCACGTCTTCCAGGGAACGCGGCAGTTGTGCGGCTTCCAGCTCGACGATCTTGAAGTTGCGCGGGTTGCTGGCGATGTCCAGTACGGTTGCTTCCAGACCGGCACCCTCTTTCAGCTTCAGCAGGCCCTGCTTCTCCAGCAGGATCAGGGAACGACCCAGGTTGGTCGGATCGTTCGGCACCGCGATCTGGGCACCGTCTTTCAGCTCGGACAGGGCCTTGATCTTCTTGGAGTAACCGGCGATCGGGTAGACGAAGGTGTTGCCGACCGGCACCAGCTTGAAGCCGCGATCACGGATCTGGGCATCCAGGTAGGGCTTGTGCTGGAAGGCGTTGACGTCGACGCTGCCGTCGTTCAGGGCCACGTTCGGGGTGACGTAGTCGGAGAAGGTGATCACTTCGACGGTCAGGCCGTATTTTTCCTTGGCAACCTTGGCCGCGGTCTCAACCAGCTCGGTCTCGGGACCGGCGATGGCGCCCACCTTCAGGGTCTTGTTCTCTTCCTTCTGGCCGCAGCCGACCAGTACCAGGGTTGCCAGCAGCGCAGCGGCTGCGGATTTGATGCCCAATTTCATAAAAACCTCCTGTCAGAAATCGACGATTAACGATGATCACATTGTTTGACCAGGCGCTCACCCGCGCTCTGGATGAGTTGAACCAGCACCACCAGAATGACCACGGTGACCAGCATGACGGTGGGATCGAAACGCTGGTAGCCGTAGCGAATACCCACATCACCGAGACCACCGCCTCCGATGGCACCTGCCATGGCGGAGTAGTTCACCAGGGTGACGAGGGTGATGATGACGCTGTTGAGGATCCCCGGCAGGGCCTCGGGCAGCAGCACCTTGGCGATGATTTGCAGGGGCTTGGCCCCCATGGCCTTGGCCGCTTCCAGCAGGCCGTCAGGCACCTCCATTAGGGCCCCTTCCACCAGGCGGGCGATGAAGGGAATGCAGCCCACGGTCAGCGGTACGATGGCGGCGATGGTGCCGATGCTGGTGCCGACGATGAAGCGGGTCAACGGAATGATGGCGACCAGCAGAATGATGAAGGGCACCGAGCGACCGACGTTGACGATGACGCCCAGGACCTTGTTGAGCAGCGGATTGGCCAGGATCTGGCCCGCCTTGGTCACGTGCAGCGCCACGCCGAGCGGCAGGCCGAGCAGGCAGCCGAACAGGGCGGAGGCAAACACCATGATGAGGGTGTCGCCCAGAGCCGAAATCAGCAGATTAATCATTGCTTCGGACATAACCCATTACCTCCAGCTGAATGTGGTTGTCGATGAGGAACTGCTGGGTGGCCTCGCACTGGGCCTCGTCCCCGAACAGTTCCGCCAGCAGGAAGCCGAACTTGACGCCACCGGCGTATTCGATGTCTGCGCTCAGGATGCTGATGTCGATGTTGAAACGGCGGCTCGCCTCGGAAATCAGCGGCGAATCCACCGTGGTCCCGGTAAAGCCGAGCTTCACCAGGGGATAGCTGCCGGGCACCCGCTCGGCACTCATCCGATCCTGATACTCCTGGGGCACTTCCAGGTGGATGGTGGAGTGGATGAAATCCCGGGCCAGCTGGGTCTTGGCATTGCTGAAGAACCAGGCCACTTCCCCCTGTTCGATCAGACGGCCGTCGCTGATGATGGCCACTTCGTCGCAGATCCCCTTCACCACGTCCATTTCGTGGGTGATGAGCAGTATGGTGAGCCCCAGCTTGACGTTGATCTCCTTGAGCAGGGTCAGGATCGAGCGTGTGGTCTGGGGGTCGAGGGCCGAGGTGGCCTCGTCGCACAGCAGGACCTTGGGAGCCGGTGCCAGGGCACGGGCGATGGCGACGCGCTGCTTCTGGCCGCCGGAGAGCTCGGACGGATAGGCGTGGGCACGGGCTTCCAGCCCGACCAGGGCCAGCAGTTCGCTGACCCGGCTCTGGATCTTGTCCTTGCTCCAGCCCGCCAGTTCCAGCGGGAAGGCGATGTTGGCGGAGACGGTGCGAGAGGCCAGCAGGTTGAAGTGCTGGAAGATCATGCCGATCTGGCGGCGAGCCTGAGTCAGATCCCGCTCGCTCAGGGCGACCAGGTCCTGGCCATCGACGATGACCTGCCCCTCGGTGGGGCGCTCCAGCAGGTTGACGCAGCGGATGAGGGTACTCTTGCCGGCACCGGAGGCACCGATCACCCCGAAGATCTTGCCTTGGGGCACATGCAGGCTCACGTCACGCAGGGCGTGCACGGCATCACTGCCTTTACCGTAGACTTTGTTGAGACCGATCAACTTAATCATGGATTCTTCCGTGCTAACAGCCTTAAAGCACAGGGCGCTACAGGCAGGTAAATTGGGCAGAGGTTTCACTGGGTAGCTCTGTCATCATGGAGGATGATGCTAAGATGTCCGGATGGCTGTGTCAACGCATGTTTTTACGTCTAGACGTCTAAAAAATGGATAAGGATTCCCGCCATTTGACTATGGTGTGGAGGTATAACCACCAGCATCAATATAAGATTCCGATTTGATGACATTGATCCGAATATAAGCTGGTAAATGTCTCTTATGTCGTCGATTTGATGTCTCCCCTTCGGACAAGGTGCCCGGTCGTCCGGGCAGCATCGCTGCCGGTTTCCCCTTCCTCCTGCCGTCTCTTTTTCTGTTTTCTTTTCCATCTCCTTGATGCAGAACAATAAATGACCAGTTCGTGGCCGTGTCGACATGCCAGCTCCCTATACTGGTTGCAGGTGGATGCCAGGAGGGAGGCGAGATGCGATTCCAACAGATCAAGGACCTGATGCTCTATCTCGAGGAGCTTCATCATCGGCAAGGGCACATTTACGGGCGCCAGATCCCCCGGGTGGATGCTGAGCGCAGCAGGATGTTGCTGGCCTATTTGCAAGGGCGGGAGGATGCCGCGGCGGCTCATCTGCACGATTATCGCGAGCAGATGGGAAGCGCGGTGAAGGAGACCTGGCTGGATCAGGGATTTGGCGAGGATCTGCTGGCCGAGGGGGATCGTCTGGCGCTGCCCGCCACAACCCAGCCCGCGGAGATAGTGGCCCTGGTGTCACGCCAGGAGGAGAGGCTCATCGGCGAGCTGGAACGTCTGGCCCGGGAGTGCCCCACGCCCGACACGGCGGCGCTGCTGAAAGCCCTGGCCTCCATGGCCCAATCCCGCCTGACCCGTCTGGTACACGGTGCTCATCGCCTCGACGATCTCTGAGCCCGGATGAGAGAGACCCGGCACGGGCCGGGTCTTCTGATGTTGCTGGCGGTCAGCCCCCTTGCCGGGCCGCGCCATAGAGGGCGGCGCCTATGATACCGGCCTGGTTGAGGTTCGCGGCCGCCACCAGGGGAGCCCGGGTCTCAATCTTGTCGATGAACTTGTCGAGCTTGGCGGCGCTGCCGCCCCCCAGGATGAAGAGGTCGGGGGAGAACAGAAACTCCAGGCGAGCCAGGTATTTGTTGAAACGTTTGCCCCAGCGGCCCCAGGAAAGATCCTCGCGCTTGCGTACCGCATCGGAGCAATAGTGTTCGGCCACCATGCCTTCCAGCATCAGGTGACCCAGCTCGGTATTGGGCAGCAACTGGCCATTGACGAAGACGGCGGTACCGATGCCGGTGCCGACGGTGATGAGAATGATGACCCCCTGGCGATCCTGCCCGGTGCCAAAGCGCATCTCCGCCAGACCGGCCGCATCGGCGTCGTTCAGGACATGGCAGGGCAGGCCGGTCACATCGGCAAACAGGTGGGCGGCATCGGTCTCAATCCAGCTCTTGTCGATGTTGGAGGCATTCTTGGCGATGCCGTTGTGGATGGTGGCGGGAAAACCGCACCCCACGGGCCCCTTCCATTCGAAGTGCTCGACCAGCGCCTTGAGGGTGTGTGCCACGGCGGCCGGGGTTGCCGGTTGCGGTGTGGCGATGCGGTGGCGTTCGCCAATCAGCTCCCCGGTTTCGGTGTCGACCAGGCAGCCCTTGATCCCGGACCCCCCAATATCTACTCCCAGCATCTGCATCAGAATCTTCCTTTTATTGTGCCGATGTTCAATGGTCGGCAGAGCATGAAAAAATGGCTGCGATCCGGCAAGGGCCAGATCACTTATGCGTGATCCGGCAGACCTTTTTCGATGCAGCGGATCAGCAATCGCGTCTTTTTATTCTCTTCCTGCTGACGCCTGGCCAGGGTCGCCAGCGCCCACTCGATATGCTCGGCCACCATGGGCGCCGCCTCAGGCAGCGCCTGTTGCAGGGCGGCCAGGACCTCGCTGCTGGCCGGCCCGTTGCCAAGGGCCACTGCCAGGTTGCGGCGCCAGCGCTGATAGCCGATGCGGCGGATGGGGCTGCCTTCCGTGTGCTTGAGAAATTCGGCCTCGCTCCAGCGCCACAGCACTAGCAGGGGAGGGCGATGCAGGTCGGGGCGGGGGCTGAAATCGGGCTCCGGGCTGGCATCGGCATAGCGGTTCCAGGGGCAGATGAGCTGGCAGTCGTCACAGCCATAGATGCGATTGCCCATGAGCGGCCTGAACTCCTCGGGAATGGGGCCGTCATTCTCGATGGTGAGATAGGAGATGCAGCGCCGTCCGTCTACCACATAGGGGGCGATGATGGCACCGGTGGGGCAGATATTGATGCAGGCCACGCACTTGCCACACAGCTCCTTCTCCACCGGGGCATCCACGGGAAGCGGCAGGGCGATGAGCAATTCCCCCAGAAAGAAGAAGGAACCGGCGGACTCGTTGATCAGCAGCGAGTGCTTGCCCACCCAGCCAAGGCCGGCCTTGGCCGCCAGCGGCCGTTCCAGAATAGGGGCCGAGTCGACGAAGGGGCGCCACTCGCCCAGGGTTTGTCCCGCTGCCCGCAACAGGGTGTCGCACCGCAGCTCGATGCGCTCCCCCAACTGCTTGAGCCGGTTGCGCAGCACCTTGTGGTAGTCGCGGCCAAGGGCATAGCGGCTGATGTAGCCGAGGGTGGGATCGCGCAGGGTGGCGGCAAAGCCCGCCTCGAACGGGAGGTAGTTCATCCGCACCGAGATGACCCGCAAGGTGCCCGGCAACAGCTCGTGGGGGCGGGCCCTCATCATGCCGTGGCGCGCCATGTAGTCCATGGTGCCGTGATAACCGGCATCCAGCCAGGCCTGCAACCTCGGCTCTTCCAGGGTGAGATCGGTGTCGGCGATGCCGACCTGGTCAAATCCTAGCTCCCTTGCCCAGAGCTTGATATCGTGGGCCAGTTGCGCAAGTTCGGCAGCCGTCATGCAGCATCCCCCCTCTGCCTGCAGGAGTGTGGCAGGCGCAGGGCGGCAATATGGCGTGCCAGTTGCCGGGTCATGGGATGATGAAACGTGGGGGCCGTCATGGTAGAGGTGTTCGGGGGCGCTATCCGCAAAAATGAGTGGGAGAGTCTAGCACAACCCCTGTGGCGGGCCGAGCAGATCCGCAGCATGGAACGGCGCTGGGCCGAGCAGGAGGGGTTGCCCCTCTATGTGCTGATGGAGCGGGCCGGGAATGCACTGTGCAACTATGCCTGTCACCACTGGCCCGACAGCCGCCAGTGGTGGATCTTCGTCGGCCCTGGCAACAACGGTGGGGATGGCTACGTGCTGGCCCGCCTTGCCCGGCGCATCGGCCTCGAACCTTTGGTGATTGCCGCCCGGGCTCCCGGCCTGCTGAGGGGAGATGCCAGGCGGGCTGCCGAAGAGTGGCTCGCATCGGGGGGGAGCGTGACCATGGCCGAGGATCTGCTGCCCGCCACGCTGCCGCCGCCGGATCTGGTCATAGACGCACTGCTCGGTACCGGCGTCCAGCTTCCCCTCTCCTCGTCAATGACAAAGATCGTCGCAACAATCAATGGCTTGAACGCGCCCGTGCTGGCGGTGGATCTCCCCTCAGGTCTCCATGCCGACACCGGCCGCGCCATGGGCGCACTGGTGCGTGCCACCCGCACCCTCACTTTCATCGGCATCAAGCAGGGCATGCTCACCGCCGACGGGGTGGACGGAGTCGGCCACCTCGACCGGGATCCCCTGGGAGTGACGCCGGGGGAGGAACGGGTTCCCGCTGCCGAGCGGATCGATTATCCCAGCCTCAAGGGGTTGCTGACCCCGCGCAGGCGCTCGGCTCACAAGGGACACAGCGGCAAGGTACTGCTGACGGGGGGGAACCTCGGCATGCAGGGGGCCATCCTGCTGGCGGGTCAGGCCTGTCTGCGGGCGGGGGCGGGATTGGTACGCCTGCGCCAGCACCCGGATTGCCCGGCGGCCAGCCTGGTTCAACCCGAGCTGATGGGATGCCCGGCGGACATGGATGAAGGGTGGGCATCGGTGCAGGTACTGGGCCCCGGGCTCGGTCAGGATGGGTGGGGCCGGGCCCGGTTCGAACAGGGCATCGGAGCCGCCGTGCCACTGGTATTGGACGCCGATGGATTGAATTGGCTGGCGCAGGCCCCCCGTCATCAGGATAATTGGGTGCTCACACCCCACCCCGGGGAGGCGGCTCGCCTGCTGGGCTGCACCATCGCCGAGGTCGAGGGGGACAGGTTTGCGGCCGTCTCGCGGCTGCAACAGCGCTACGGTGGTGTGGTGCTGCTCAAGGGGGCGGGGTCGCTCATCTGCGACGGCAGGCGCATTTCCCTGTGCGACGAGGGCAACCCCGGCATGGCCAGTGGCGGCATGGGTGACCTCTTGTCTGGTATAATCGCCGCCCTCCTGGCTCAGGGCTGGTCTGCGGGCATGGCCACCCGACTCGGGGCCGTGATCCACGCAGAGGCCGCCGATCTGGCCGCCGCCGAGGGTGAGAGGGGCATGCTGGCATCGGATCTGCTGCCCTGGATCCGTCGTCTGGTCAATCCGACACAGTAACAAGTAACAAGAAGAACATGGCAAAAACCTTGATGATGACACTGCCGGACGAGGCAGCAACAGTGGCGCTGGGTGGCCGTCTGGCAAAGGCGTGCCAGCAGGCCACCACGGTATTTCTGCACGGTGCCCTCGGGGCCGGCAAAACCACCCTGACCCGAGGCTGGGTGCAGGGACTGGGTCATGAGGGCAAGGTCAAGAGTCCGACCTATACCCTGGTGGAGCCCTATGAGCTTGCCCAGTGGCAGGTCTATCACTTCGATCTCTATCGACTGGCCGACCCGGAAGAGCTGGAGTTCATGGGCATTCGCGACTATTTCGCCGCCGATACCCTCTGCCTGGTGGAGTGGCCACAGAAGGGCGACGGCTGGCTGCCAGCCCCGGATCTCGAGATCACCCTGAGTTATGCAAACGAGCAGCGCGAGGTGCAGATTGATGCCCGCACTGCTATCGGCGAAGCCATTCTGGAACGGTTGTCATCTCAGTGCGCGTGATCCTTGTTTTTGTTCTCTCCCTGATGGCATTGCCCACCTGGGCCAATCAGCTCAAGAGTGTGAGGGTGTGGCCATCACCGGACAACACCCGGGTGGTGCTCGACATGAGCAGCGCCCCCAATTTCAACTACTTCACCCTGACCGGTCCGAACCGTCTGGTCATCGACCTGAAAGGGGCGAGCAACGCCACCAACCTGGCCCGCATCGAGAACAAGAGCGAGCTGGTGCGCAAGATCCGCGAGAGCACGCCGTTGGAGAAGGGCGGCCTGCGACTGGTGCTGGATCTCGGCTCTGCCATCAAGCCGGTGGTCTTCCCGCTGGCGCCGGCAGGTCCCTATGGCCACCGTCTTGTGATCGATCTTCCCTATGAAGAGAAGGGGAGCGCTGCGGCGCAGCCCGCTCCCGTCGGGGGGCACGGCAAGGCCATCGTCATCGCCATCGATCCTGGTCACGGCGGGGAAGACCCGGGCTCCATCGGCCCGCGCCGCACCTACGAGAAACGGGTGACCCTGGCGGTCTCCCAGAAGCTGGCGACCCTCATCGACCGGGAGCCCGGCATGCGCGCCGTGCTGACCCGCCGTGGCGACTACTTCGTCGATCTCAACAAGCGTTCCGAGATTGCCCGCAAGGCCAAGGCAGACCTGCTGGTGTCGGTGCATGCCGACAGCTTCCACAACTCGACTCCTCGCGGCGCCTCCGTCTGGGTGCTGTCGACCAACCGCGCCAACCGCGAGATGGGGAGCTGGCTCGAGAAGCAGGAGAAACAGGGGGAGCTGCTGGGGGGTGTTGGCAAGGTATTGGCCGAGTCTGATCCCAACCCCTATCTGGCGCAGACCTTCCTGGATCTCTCCATGGACAAGTCCAGGGCCGAAGGCTATGACGTCAGCCGCCAGATCCTGCGCTCGCTCGGCCGGGTGGCCAGATTGCACAAGAAGGCGCCGGAACATGCGAGCCTGGCGGTGCTGAAGGCGCCGGACATCCCCTCGGTACTGGTGGAGACGGGCTTTATCTCGAACCACGCCGAGGAGAAGCTGCTGGCCACCGCCAGCTATCAGGATCAGCTGGCCCGGGCCATCTTCGAGGGGATCCGCAACTATTACCGCAGTCATCCGACCAAGGGGCCCATGCTCACCGGCAAGGGGCAGGTTGCCGCCCCGCCGCGTCAGGCGCCTGCCAGCAAGCCGGTCGCTGTCAGCAAGCCGGCTGCCCAGCCAACGCAGCAGGTCGTGACCAACCGGATGCCGGCGAGCGAGCCCTATCGCGTCGGTGATGGCGGCGCCCCGGTCAGCAGTGTCGGCAGCGCCTCCGGTGCCGGCGTGATCAAACCTTACAAGGTCGCAGCCCAGGAGCCGAGTGCGCCGGTTGCCAGCGTGCAGAGCAACGACAAGTCCAACATGATCCGCCACGTGGTCACCCGTGGCCAGAGTCTCTCCCGTCTCGCCGAGAAACATGGGGTGAGTCAGGCGCGACTGGTGGAGATCAACAAGCTCAAGTCACGGGACATCCAGATAGGGCAGGTGCTCTATATTCCGCGAAAATAGCGCGGGCTGAAGAACGCCGCCCTTCTCTGCCGATGGCAGGGAGGGGCGGTGAGCGTTGATGGCGCCAGGTCCACCTCTTCCCCTTTTTCATCTGCAGGAGCAAGCGATGCCAATCCGTATATTGCCGCCGATTCTGGCCAACCAGATTGCTGCCGGTGAGGTCGTGGAGCGGCCCTCCTCCGTGGTGAAGGAACTGGTGGAAAACAGCCTGGATGCGGGGGCTGACCGGGTCGAGATCGACATCGACAAGGGAGGCGCCAAGCTTATCCGCATTCGTGACAACGGCTGCGGTGTCGCCAGGGATGAGCTGGTGCTGGCGCTGTCGCGCCACGCCACCTCCAAGGTGGCGACCCTGGACGATCTGGAAGGGATCAACAGCCTGGGCTTTCGCGGGGAGGCGCTCGCCTCCATCAGCTCCGTCTCCCGCCTCACCTTCACCTCCCGCACGGCAGAGCAGAGCGAGGCCTGGCAGGCCCAGGCGGAAGGGCGTGAGATGAGCGTCACCGTCAAGCCGGCAGCCCACCCGGTGGGCACCACGGTGGAGGTGGTGGATCTCTTCTTCAACACCCCGGCGCGGCGCAAGTTCATGCGCAGCGAAAAGACCGAATTTGCCCACATCGACGAACTGGTGCGCCGCATCGCGCTCTCCCGCTTCGACGCTACCCTGATCCTGCGCCACAACGGCAAGGTGGTGCGCCAGTACAAGGCGGCCAACACGGTGGCGGAGCAGGAGCGCCGCCTCGCCGCCGTCTGCGGTTCCCCCTTCATGCACCATGCCCTGGCGGTATCGAGCGAACACAGCGACGTGCGGTTGTGGGGCTGGCTGGCCACCCCGGCAGGAGCCAGGCCGCAGAACGACCTGCAATACACCTATGTCAATGGCCGCATGATGCGGGACAAGCTCATCAATCACGCCATTCGCCAGGCCTATGACGAGCTGCTGCCCGCCGATCGCTTCGCGGCCTATGTGCTCTATATCGAGCTGGATCCCCGCCAGGTGGATGTCAACGTCCATCCGGCCAAGCACGAAGTGCGTTTCCATCAGGCGCGTCTCATCCACGATTTCATCTTCCAGGCGCTGTTCACCGCCCTGCGCCAGGACGGGGCAGGGAGCGCCACCGATGCCCCCCTGGCCGAGACCCAGGTCGAGCTGCCGGGCAGCCCGGAGATCACCTATCCGGGTCAGGCGCCGCGCACCGAGTGGTACGGTGCCGAACACGGCTATCGGGCTCCTGCCCCTGCGCGAGATGGCGACGGCGTGCGGGAAGGCAGTGGTGGCAGGGGAGGACACTACCAGCCTCCCGAACCCCCGAGCCGGGCCGCCATGCGAGGCATGGGCGCCTTGCTCACCACCCTGCCCGAGGTGGCGACGCCGGCATCCCGGCCCGGAGCCGAGAGCGGTGCCGTCGAGACGCCAGCCCGAACGGGGGAGTGGCGCGCCCTGAGCCTGGTCGAGCAGGCCTATCTGCTGATGGAGCGTCAGGGGCAACTGGCGCTGCTCTCCCTGGTGCGCGCCGAGCGTCTGTTGTTGCGCCACTGGCTGCTGGATGCCTGGGGCCAGGGGCTGGCGGCCCAGCCTCTGTTGCTGCCGGTCTCCTTCAAGCTGCCGAAAAACCTGGTCGCCCTGGTGGAGGAGCGGGAACGTCTGCTCAAACGCATGGGGCTGGAGTTGAAAAGCGGGGGGCGCGACACCATGATCCTGACTCGGGTGCCTGCCCTGCTGCGCCAGACCGATCTGGCACGCCTCTTACCCGAATTGTTGCAATTGGTCGAGAGCGGATCTGACAGTGATGCCGATGCGCAGGCTGGGGTACTATGCCAGTGGTTGGTGGAACAAGGCATAAGTGCCGAAAAAATATACGATTTTGCCACGGCCACCCGGTTGTTGACGGAACTTGTTGCCGATTTCAGTGACCAACTGGCAGACGTTCGCATGGTGCGTCCGTTGCCGCTGGCGAACGTGCTGGCCGAGTTTGCCGATGGCAACTGACGGCGTCTCGTCGTCTGTTGCATCCATATGACCAGTTTTATGCCGGTTTGCCCGTGAAGGGGCGGCCGAAGGGAGTGTTTAACGTGGCTGACTTGCCGACTGCAATTTTTCTGATGGGGCCGACGGCCTCCGGCAAGACGGATCTCGCCATTGAACTGTGCCAGGCCCTGCCCTGCGACATCATCAGCGTGGACTCCGCGCTAATCTATCGCGGCATGGACATAGGCACCGCCAAGCCGACGCCAGCCGAGCTGGCGCAGGCCCCGCACCGGCTGATCGACATCCTGGATCCCGCCATGAGCTATTCGGCGGCGGATTTTTGCAAGGATGCCCTGCGGGAGATGAAAGAGATCGCCGACCGTGGTCGCATTCCGCTGCTGGTGGGCGGCACCATGCTCTATTTCAAGGCGCTGCTGGAGGGGCTTTCTCCGCTGCCTTCCGCCGATCCCGCCATTCGGGCCGGCATCGAGGAAGAGGCTGCCCGCCTCGGCTGGCAGGCGCTCCATGACGAACTGGTGCGCATCGACCCGGTGGCCGGTGCCCGCATCCACCCCAACGATCCCCAGCGCCTGTGCCGGGCGCTCGAGGTTTACCGCATCAGCGGCAAGACCCTCACCGAGTTGACCCAGGTACAGGGAGAGGGGCTGCCCTACCGGGCGCTGCAGTTTGCCATCGGGCCGAGGGATCGGGCCGTGCTGCACCAGCGCATCGAGCAGCGGTTTGACAAGATGCTGGGCAGCGGCTTCGAGCAGGAGGTCAGGGCGCTTTACGAGCGGGGGGATCTCACCCCGGATCTTCCCTCCATTCGCTGCGTGGGATACCGCCAAATGTGGGACTACCTGGCGGGGGAAGTGGAGTATGATGAGATGCGTTATCGCGGCATTGTTGCCACCCGCCAGTTGGCCAAGCGTCAGATGACCTGGTTGCGCGGTTGGCCTGATGTGACCTGGTTGGAATCTGGTGAGTCTGGCAATCTGGCCAGGGTCGTCGCCCAAGCTGGTCCGGCTTGACACTCCTGTATAATCAGGTTGTTATATTGAATATCCGGTGTTTAAAAACAACAAACTATAAGGAAAAGAAAGATGGCTAAGGGGCAATCTCTCCAAGACCCGTTTTTGAATGCGCTGCGCCGTGAGCGTATTCCTGTTTCTATCTATTTGGTGAACGGCATCAAACTGCAGGGTCAGATCGAATCGTTTGACCAGTTTGTCATTCTGCTGAAGAACACCGTGAGCCAGATGGTCTACAAGCACGCCATTTCCACCGTGGTGCCGGCCCGTGCCGTCAACCATCACCAGCACGCCCCGGGCGCCGCCGGTGAAGAGCAGGGTGAAGCCGAGGCGTGATATCCTGCGGCGAGTTCACTCGCCAACTCAGATCCATCATGATACCTGTCAAGGAGCAAGCGCTTGTTTGACCGTTACGAAGCTGGTGAACAGGCCGTTCTGGTACATGTCAACTTCAGCGATGAGGGCGAGCGGGAGGATCTGGACGAGCTCAAGATGCTGGTGAGCTCGGCCGGGGTCAATGCACTGGGGGTGATCACCACCAGTCGCAGCGCACCCAGCGCCAAATTTTTTGTCGGCAGCGGCAAGGCGGAAGAGATCGCGTCCCAGGTCCAGATGCTGGACGCCGACGTGGTCATCTTCAACCATGCCCTGACCCCTGCCCAGGAGCGCAACCTGGAGCGTCTGTTCCAGTGCCGGGTCGTGGACAGGACTGGTCTTATCCTCGATATCTTCGCCCAGCGCGCCCGCACTCACGAAGGCAAGTTGCAGGTCGAACTGGCCCAGTTGCGCCATCTTTCCACTCGTCTGGTGCGAGGCTGGACCCACCTTGAGCGACAAAAGGGGGGGATCGGTCTGCGCGGCCCGGGTGAAACCCAGCTTGAAACCGACCGACGCCTGCTGCGTGAGCGCATCAAGGCCATTTTGCGCCGCCTCGACAAGGTGGCCAAGCAGCGGGAGCAGGGGCGCCGTGCCCGCAACCGCAACGAAGTACCGACCGTTTCTCTGGTGGGGTATACCAACGCCGGAAAATCCACTTTGTTCAACCAACTTACAGATGCCAGCGTGTATGCTGCCGACCAATTGTTCGCAACCCTGGACCCCACCCTGCGTAAATTGGTGATCCAGGATGTGGGTGATGTGATCCTGGCGGATACAGTTGGATTTATTCGGCACTTGCCCCATGATCTGGTCGCGGCCTTCAAGGCGACCCTGCAGGAGACTCGCGAAGCGGACTTGCTGCTGCACGTGGTGGACTGCGCCGATGAACAGATGCAGGAGAATATCGAGTCGGTCCAGCGTGTGCTGGCCGAGATCGAGGCGGATGACCGTCCCCAACTGATGATCTGCAACAAGATCGACAAGCTGGGGGATCGTCCGGCTGGTCTTGAATGGGATGAGGCTGGACGACCGGTGCGAGTCTGGTTGTCGGCCCAGACTGGCGAGGGCAGTGAATACCTGTTCCAGGCACTGACCGAACTGCTGGCCGGCTCCATGGTGCATCACACCCTGCAATTGCCCCCTTCCGCCGCCAGACTGCGCAGTGCGCTCTATCGGCTGAAAGGTATCGAGCAGGAAGGTTTCAGCGAGGAGGGGGACTTTGTGCTGGAAGTTCGCCTGCAACTGGCTGACTGGAACCGCCTCATGAAACAAGAAGGTGAGAGTTTACAACGCTTTATCAGGCATTGATGGGTCGATGAACATAAATGGTTTGCTGACTTCATCGCCCCTCTGTGGCCCGATAGAGATGATATCCATCCGCATGTATTAATGGAGACGCTGATGGCTTGGAATGAGCCTGGTAACAATGGCAAAGACCGTGACCCCTGGGGGAACAACGGCAAGAATCAGGGCCCCCCTGATCTGGACGAGATGCTTCGCAAGGTGAGCCGTCGTTTTGGCGGTCTGCTCGGTGGTGGCAAATCCGGTGGTGGTGACGTCGGCAAATTCGGCCTCTCCATCGCCTTGGTGGTGGCCGTGGTGGTGTGGGTCGTCAGCGGCTTCTACACCATTCGCGAAGCCGAGCGGGGCGTGGTGCTGCGCTTTGGCGAATACTCCCACAACGTGGATCCCGGCCTGCGCTGGAAACCGACCTTCATCGACCGGGTGATCCCGGTGGACGTGGAGTCTGTCCGTTCCCTGCCGGCGTCCGGTTTCATGCTGACCCAGGATGAGAACGTGGTGCGGGTCGAGATGGACGTGCAGTATCGCGTGGTCGATCCCGAGCAGTACCTGTTCAGCGTGACCAACGCCGACGAGAGCCTGAGCCAGGCCACGGACAGCGCCCTGCGCTACGTGGTGGGTCACACCCGGATGGACGATGTGCTGACCACGGGTCGTGAGAAGGTGCGTCAGGAAACCTGGCAGGTGATCGACAGCATCATCGAGCCCTATCAGATGGGTCTGCAGATCGTGGACGTCAACTTCCTGCCGGCGCGTCCGCCGGAAGAGGTGAAGGATGCGTTTGATGACGCCATCTCCGCCCAGGAAGATGAGCAGCGTTTCATCCGTGAAGCGGAAGCCTATGCCCGTGAAGTGGAGCCCAAGGCTCGTGGCCAGGTCAAACGTCTGGAGCAGGAGGCCGAAGCCTACAAGTCCCAGATCGTGTTGAAGGCCAAGGGTGAAGTCGCTCGCTTCAACGAGCTGCTGCCCCAGTATCAGGCCGCGCCCGAGCTGACCCGTGATCGTATCTACCTGGAAACCATGGAAGAGCTCTATCAGCAGGCCAACAAGGTGGTGGTCGACATGCCGGCCGGCAACAACAGCATGATCTACCTGCCGCTCGACAAGCTCTCTGGCAAGGCGAATGCCGTGCAACCGGCACGTCCTGCGGGCACTCCGGCAGTCGAGGCGGCCCAGCCGTCCAACGAAGGGGCCAACTCCACTCCGACCCCGCTGCGTGGCGGTGATCGTTTCAGCACAGGGAGAAACTGATAGATGAAAAAGCTAGCTATTGGTGTCATCGCTGTGGCCGCCATGGTCTGCTTCTCTTCCATCTTCATCGTCGATGAAGGACAGAAGGGGATCGTGGTGCAGTTTGGCAAGGTGAAACGGGTCGACTCCGGTGAACCACGCCTGTACGAGCCGGGCCTGCACTTCAAGGTGCCGCTCATCGACCAGGTACGCAAGATGGATGCCCGCATCCAGACCCTGGAAGGCCAGGCGGATCGCTTCGTTACGTCCGAGAAGAAGGACCTCATTATCGACTCCTACGTGAAGTGGAAGATCGAGGACTTCTCCAAGTACTACCTGGCGACCGGTGGTGGCAACAAGATCCAGGCTGAAGACCTGCTCAAGCGCAAGATCAACAACGGCCTGCGTTCCGAGATCGGTAACCGCACCATCAAGGACATCGTCTCCGGCGAGCGCAGTACCGTGATGGAAGATGCCCTGATGAAGATGGCGCGCTCCTCCGAGCTCGGCATCAAGGTGGTGGATGTGCGCATCAAGCAGATCAACCTGCCGGTGGAAGTTTCCAGCTCCATCTATCAGCGGATGCGTGCCGAGCGGACCGCGGTTGCCCGTGAACACCGTTCACAGGGCCGCGAGCAGGCCGAGATCCTGCGTGCCGACATCGACCGCAAGGTGACCGTGATGATCGCCGACGCCGAGAGTAATGCCCGTCAACTGCGTGGTGAAGGGGATGCCGAAGCCGCCAGGATCTATGCCGACAGCTACAAGAAGGACCCGGAGTTCTTCAGTTTCGTGCGCAGCATGGAGGCCTATCGCAAGAGCTTCGCCGGTGGCAACGACCTCATGGTCCTGAAACCGGACAGCGAGTTCTTCCGCTACCTCAAGTCGCCGCACGGCAACAAGCAGTAAACACGTGTTGATATGACCCAAGGGCCTGATGATTCAGGCCCTTTTGTTTGCCAGCCACAGACCGGCAGGGGATAAGGATAGGTGATGCTGACATCCATGTTGATGGGGCTGGGGTTGCTGCTGCTCTTCGAAGGATTGGGGCCCTTGCTCGCTCCCAGGGCATGGCAGCAGATGCTGCGCCTGCTCGGGGAGTTGCCGCCGGAACAGCTGCGCCGCATCGGCGGCTGTCTGGTGGTGGCAGGTGGCGTCATCTTGTGGGCGTTGGCCCGTTAGAACCTGTGTTGATACGACAGTGGCACGGGGAATTCAGACAATAAAAAAGAGGCCTTCTGGCCTCTTTTTTATTGTCCGCCGGCTGGCATCAGGCGCTGCGCTGCACCGCCATGTGGGCCAGGGTCTCCAGCGCTTGCTTGTGCCGGGAGTCCGGCAAGATGGCGAGGGCGGCGATGGCCTTGTCAGCCTCTTCCCGAGCCCGCTGGCGGGAGTATTCGAGAGCTCCGGTGCGATCCAGGATGCCCAGAATACGCTCCAGGTGATCCATACCGTTGCGGTGCTCGATGGCATCGCGCACCAGTTGACGCTCTTCCGGGGTACCCACTTCCATGGCACGCAACAGCGGCAGGGTCGGCTTGCCTTCGGCCAGATCGTCACCCACGTTCTTGCCCATCTCCTCGCTCTGGGAGCAGTAGTCCATCACGTCGTCGATGATCTGGAACGCGGTACCCAGGTACTTGCCGTAGTCGGTCATGGCCTGCTCGACGGGATCGGGCTGATGGGTCAGCACGGCGGCGAGTCGGGTCGCGGCTTCAAACAGCTTGGCGGTCTTGCAGTAGATGACCGTCATGTAGCTCTCTTCCGTGGTATCCGGATCGTTGCAGTTCATCAGCTGCAGCACTTCTCCTTCGGCGATGGTGTTGGTGGCATCGGAGAGGATCTCCATCACCTTCAGGTTGGAGAGTTCGCTCATCATCTGGAAGGAGCGGCTGTAGAGGTAGTCACCCACCAGAACGCTGGCGGCGTTGCCAAACAGGGCGTTGGCGGTTTCCCGGCCGCGGCGCAGGTCTGATTCGTCGACCACGTCGTCGTGCAGCAGGGTGGAGGTGTGAATGAATTCGATGATGGCGGCCAGTTTCAGGTGATCTTCACCCTCATAGCCCAGTGCGCGTGCGGCCATCACGGTCAGCATGGGGCGCATCCGTTTTCCGCCTGCACTGACAATATAGAAACCCAGCTGGTTGATCAGGCTGACATCGGACTGGAGTCTCGCCAGGATCAGTTCATTGACCGCCGTCATGTCGGCGGCACAGAGCGCACGGATAGTCTGTTGGTCCATAAGTCTCGTAACGTGACGGCAGCATTTACTGCGTTTTTAGCAATGGCGGGGATTCTACACGATTTCACAATGGGTTACAGTTAGGCGTTTATTCACGGGGGCAGATATGCGCACAAAATAAACTTTTTGCTAAATTGGCCTTGCCTCGGCAAATCGTTCTGCGTAGAATGCCCGCCCATTGTTATAGGTTTTTGTGCGTGTCTGGCCTTGAGCAAAAGACACGCCTTTACGGAGTTAATCAAATGTACGCGGTATTCCAAAGCGGCGGAAAACAACACCGTGTGGCCGAAGGTCAAATCGTTCGTCTGGAAAAGCTGAACGTTGAGACTGGCGCTACCATCGACTTCAACGAAGTGCTGATGGTTGCTGCAGGCGACACTTTCAAAGTAGGTGCTCCTTTCGTTGAAGGTGGCAAGGTTGTGGCTGAAGTTGTGGCTCACGGCCGTGGCGAGAAAGTGACTATCGTCAAGTTCCGTCGTCGTAAGCACCACCGTAAGCAAGCGGGCCACCGTCAGTGGTTCACTGAAGTCAAAATCACTGGCATCAGCGCTTAATTAGAGGAGTCCGATAGATGGCACACAAAAAAGCTGGCGGTTCATCCCGCAACGGTCGCGATTCTGAAGCTAAACGCCTGGGCGTGAAGCGTTTCGGCGGCGAAACAGTTCTGGCTGGCAGCATCATCGTTCGTCAGCGCGGCACCAAGTTCCACGCTGGTGAGAACGTTGGTCTGGGCAAGGACCACACTCTGTTCGCTACCGCGAACGGTAAAGTGCAGTTCGAAGTTAAAGGTCCGCAGAATCGTAAGTACGTCAGCATCGTTGCTGAGTAATTACGGACCGCAAGGATCCGAAGCCCCGCCAACCTGGCGGGGCTTTTGTTTTTCTGATGAGTTTGACGAAAAAACGGCACGCGGATGAGCCGGCGCAGACAGCCCTCATCGGCCAGATGCGCCTCGCCCGAAGGGGCCCGTATCACTATAATTGCGTATCGGTTTTTCGAATTAAGGTGACGGTTACCTATGAAGTTTGTTGATGAAGTCCAGATTCGAGTCGATGCCGGTGACGGTGGTAACGGTTGTGTGAGCTTCCGCCGCGAGAAGTACATCCCGAACGGCGGCCCGGACGGCGGTGACGGCGGTGATGGTGGCGACGTGTATCTGGTGGCCGATGAAAACCTGAACACCCTGATCGACTACCGTTTCGAGCGCTTCCACGCCGCCGAGCGTGGCGAGAACGGTCAGAGTGCCAACTGTACCGGTCGTCGCGGCAAGGACAAGATCCTGCGCGTGCCGGTGGGAACCCGTGCCACCGATGAAGACACCGGCGAACTGCTGGGGGATTTGACCAGTCACGATCAGAAGCTGCTGGTTGCCAAGGGCGGCTTCCACGGCCTTGGCAACACCCGCTTCAAGAGCTCGGTCAACCGGGCGCCGCGCCAGAAGAGCAACGGTACCCCGGGTGAAGTGCGTACCCTGAGGCTGGAGCTGCTGCTGCTGGCGGATGTCGGCATGCTGGGTCTGCCCAACGCAGGCAAGTCCACCTTCATTCGCGCCGTTTCTGCGGCCCGTCCGAAAGTGGCAGACTACCCCTTCACCACCCTGGTACCGAATCTGGGTGTGGTACGCGGTGAAAACTCCCGCTCCTTCGTCATTGCCGACATTCCCGGCCTCATCGAAGGGGCTGCCGAGGGGGCAGGCCTGGGTATCCGCTTCCTCAAGCACCTGGAGCGTTGCCGCGTCCTGATCCACCTGGTGGACATCTGCCCGGTGGATGGCTCCGATCCTGCCGAGAACGCCGTGACCATCGTCCGGGAGCTAGAAAAATACAGCCCCGAGCTTGCGGGCAAGCCGCGCTGGCTGGTGTTCAACAAGATGGACCTGATCCTGGAAGAAGAGGCTCAGGAAGTGATGGACAGAGTCAAGGCAGCCCTCAACCACGAAGGTCCGGTCTACGCCATCACCGCCATCAGCAAGGAAGGCACCAAGAAGGTGTGCTACGACATCCTGGATCTGCTGGATACCATGCCTCGTCAGCTGGCGGAAGATGCCAGAGACGCCATCGAGAAGGTGGAGTTCAAGTGGGATGACTATCACAAGAACCAGCTTGCCAAGGCGGAAGCCGATGCCCTGGCGGCGTCCAAGGCCTTCGATGATGGCCTGGACGATGACGACTGGGACGATGAGGACGACGACGGCGTTGAAGTCATTTACGTTCGCGATTGAGCATCATGTTCGTGACAAGACCGGAGCCAGACAGGCTCCGGTTTTTTTATGGGAGGATCGACGGGATCACCCTATAGATATATTTTTCATGTCTCTTATTGCCTGACAGTGGCTGCGGATTATACTGCGCACCTGAATGTAACCTGTATGAAACATTATGCTAACCATTCAAATTGAATCGATATGCATGACTGTTTTGGTTTGTTCTTATGGATGGTTCGCCTGATAAAATATTTATGCTTGAAATGATCAATTAACGGCTTGTTTGTGCAGTTTTTTGGGTTATTCTTGCGCCCGTTTTCCGGGCGAGGGCATGAGTATGCAGGCGGCCCGGCTGAAGGAAAAGTCACATTTAAGGCTGTTTATATGTTGGAAAAGACCCTGGAAGCACCGGCAATCCGTACTCGCCGCAACGTGCTGATGTTTTTGATCCCGTCACTGATCGGGATCCTGCTGTTCATGACCCCGGTCATCTATGACGGCAATGTCACCATTCCCGTCGCCGTGCTGGCGAAGCTGGTTCAAACGGTGTTTGCCGATCATCTGGTGGCCATGGTCAGCGCCATCATCACCACCACCATGCTGATGACCCTGATCGCCTGGCTGTTCAAACCGGCGATCCTGGTAAAACGCCCCTTCCTCAACAGCCTGTTCAACGTCTCCCCCTTCTGGGCGTGCGTGCGGGTGCTGGGCGGGGTCTTCGTGCTGTTGACCTTCTTTGAAGCCGGTCCCGAGGTGCTGCGCTCAGGGGCGACCGGCGGCCTGGTGCTGCATGATCTGCTGCCGGTACTGTTCTCCGTCTTCATCTTTGCGGGCCTGCTGCTGCCCTTGCTGCTGGATTTTGGTCTGCTGGAGTTTGTCGGTACCATGATGACCCGGATCATGCGTCCGGTGTTCCGTCTGCCGGGTCGTTCTGCGGTGGACTGCTTCGCCTCCTGGCTCGGTGATGGCAGCGTCGGGATCCTGCTGACCAGCAAGCAGTATGAAGGCAAGTTCTACACCCAGCGGGAAGCGGCCGTCATCGGTACCACCTTCTCCGCCGTCTCCATCACCTTCTGTCTGGTGGTGATCTCCCAGGTGAAGCTGGAGCATATGTTCGTCCCCTTCTACTTGACCGTCTGCCTGGCCGGTGTGGTGGCCGCCATCGTGGTACCGCGCCTGCCGCCGCTCTCCTGGAAGAAGGATGTCTACAGCGACGGTACTCCCCTGTGCCGCAAGCAGGAGGCCATCCCCCATCAGCACAGCGTGCTGAGCTACGGCTACCATCGTGCCCTGACCAAGGCCGACAGCATGACGGATCTCGGCGCCGTGGCGCGTGAAGGGGTGAAAAACGCCCTGGACATGGTATTTGGCGTGCTGCCGGTGGTGATGGCCGTCGGGACCTGTGCCCTGATGCTGGCGGAGCACACCCCAGTGTTCAACTGGCTGGGGGCGCCCTTCGTGCCTTTGCTCGAGCTGCTGCAACTGCCGGAGGCGGAAGCCGCTTCCAAGACCATCATGGTGGGCTTCGCCGACATGTTCATCCCGGCGGTGCTGGCCTCCACTATCGAGAGCGACATCACCCGCTTCGTGATCGCCGCCATGTCGGTCACCCAGCTCATCTACATGTCGGAAGTGGGCGCTCTGTTGCTGGGCAGCAAGATCCCGGTCAAGTTGTGGGAGCTGTTCGTCATCTTCCTGCTGCGCACCCTGGTCACCCTGCCGGTGATTGCCGGTGTGGCGCACCTGCTGTTCTAAGGGACGAAGTGGAACGAAAAACGGTCAACCCGGGTTGACCGTTTTTTTATGGGCGAGTGTCGGCGGAAGGTCAGTGTGATCCTGCCAGCAGGGCCTGGCATTCGACCTCGTCCAGCTGCTCGGGGGCGAGGAAGCGTCTGGCGTAGTCCCGCCAGATGCCGCTCTCGATGAAGAGGGCAAACAGGGCCGGGTCTATGTGCTGTTCCTGCACCATCTTCACCATGATGGTCAGGGACTGGGAGACCGTTTTGCCAGACTTGTAGGGGCGATCGCTCGCCGTCAGCGCCTCGAAGATGTCTGCAATGGCCATGATGCGGGCTGGAATGCTCATCTGTCCCCCTTGCAACTGGCGCGGATAGCCCGTGCCGTCCATCCGTTCGTGATGGCCCCCCGCAATCTCCGGCACCTTGCGCAAATGGCGGGGGAAAGGAAGCTTCTCCAGCATGCGTATGGTCTGGATGATGTGATCGTTGATCTTGTAGCGCTCCTCTTCGGTGAGGGTGCCGCGGCCGATGGCGAGGTTGTAGCGCTCCCCCCTGTTGTAGAGGTGGGTGGGCACCCGCACCTTGAAGCCCCATGGGTTGTGTCGGGCGAGATTGTCGTGCTCGGGGCGAGGAATGAGATGGACCGCCTTGTCGGCGAGCAGCGACTCTCGGCAGGGGAGGGGAGAGGGGGCCTCCTGGTGGCGCTTGCGCTCCTCCTGACTGATGCCGAGCCGATCGTCCAGAGTGCGCAACCAGGTGCGGCTGGCAATGGTATCCAGCCTGGCGAGCTTCTCCGGCGCCATCCACTCGCCCCCCAGATTGCACTCGGCCACGAAGGCGAACTCCTGATCCAGGGTGTGCCAGAGGGGGGTTACAGCCTCGAGGGCGGCCTGCTGCCCGGATGGAGGCAGCAGGGCGCAGAGCGCCTCAATGTGAGCATCCCGCTTGAGCACCTCGAAGCGGGTGCGGATCTCGTGGATCCTGTCGTAAATGGTCTCGAGTTTGGTCGCCTTGTCCACCACGAACTCCGGGGTGGTGACCTTGCCGCAGTCGTGCAGCCAGCTCGCGATATGGATGGCCTCCCACTCCTCTTCGTTGAGCCGGAAATCGGCAAAGGGCCCCGTCTGCTGTGAGCAGGCAGCCTGGGTCAGCATCCTGGCCAGTTCCGGCACCCGCTGGCAGTGGCCGCCGGTGTAGGGGCTCTTGGCATCGATGGCACCGGCGATGAGCTCGATGAAGGCTTCCAGCAGCTGCTTCTGCTCCTCCAGCAGGCGCTGGTTTTCGATGGCGGAGGAGGAGGTGCCCGCCAGCGCTTCGATGAGGCTGATGCGCGAGGCCAGTTCGCGGGCCGAGCAGTCTGGCAGGATCAGCAGCAGGCAGCCGATCAGCTCCTGACGGTGGTTGTGAAGGGGTTCGACCAGCAGTTGGCAGGCACCGGGGAAGGGGCCCCAGTCGCTGAGGTAGCGGGCCCACTGTGCCTCGTCGAGGGGCAGGCAGAGGCGCTCCGTGTGGTAGAGACCGCCGAGCAGCGCCGCCTGCCACTGTACCTGTTCGCACGCCAGCGGCTGCCCCTGCCAGATGGCGTGAACGGCCTGCATCTCGCTCTCCTGGGCCAGGAAGAGGCAGCCGCCCTCGGCCTGGGCAGCCGCCACCGTCTCGTGCAGGATGCGGCTGAGCAACGAATCGAAGCGATGCTCTGCCGCCAGCGCCCGGCCCATGTTCATGAAATTGCCGAGGGTCAGGCGCATGCTGGACATGGCGCGGGCGAGATCGTCAATTTCGCGGATCGCCGAATCCGGCCCCGGGCTTTCGCCAAAGTCGAAGTGCTGGATCCGCTCAGCCTCCCCGGTCAATACCAGCAAGGGGGCGGCAGTGCGCCGGGCAGCCAGCCAGATGACGGGCAGCAGGAGCAGCAGACCGGCAAGGGCCCAGGCGAGATTGTGCAGCGCATCCTGGCGCGCCGGGGCGGTGAGCACCTCGGTGGGCACCAGGAGGGCGAGATAAAACGGGGACTCTTCCCCGAGGGAGGAGAGGTTGACCAGCCACTCCTGACCCTGAACCGTGGCCAGGGTCAGCTCGGCGGGGTGATGCAGCAGGGCAGGCCGCGCAGCCATCTCCTGTTGCAGCCTGGTGAGAATGGGGTGATTGAGGGCCGACAGCATGGGCAGGCGGCTCAGTTGCTCGAAGCTTGGAAGGCGCTCGGGATCCGTGGCCAGCAGGGTCCCGACCTCGTCAAACAGCACCAGCTGGCTGTGACCGGGCAGGGGCAACTCGCCGATGAGGGAAGAGAGTCCCTCCACGCCCGCATCGAGCCCGATCACCGCCCGGCGATCGTCACTCTCCACCGCCAGTGTCATGCCTGGCTCCCGGGTAGTGAAGAAGAGGTAGGGGTGGGTCACTATGATGCCCGTGCTCCAGCGCGCCTCCTTGTACCAGCCCCGATCTCGCGGATCGAAACGGTAGTCCGGCATGGGGCGCCGCTCCAGCAGCCGCAGCCGCTGGTCAAAATAGAGGAACTCTCCCTGTCCCTGATGCTGGCTCTGGACCAGCAGGCGGCTCTCGGGCGGAGGCGCCTCCAGCGCCCCTCTCGCCCGTTCGGTCAGCTTGCGCACCAGAAAGAAATCGCCGTCCTCGTAACCGGCATAGATGGCACCGTAACTGGTGCTGTTGGCCAGCACTTCCGCCAGCTGGGGCAGGAAGGCTAGCCGCGTCTCCAGCCCTGTCATGGCGGACAGCTGGCCGCTGCGCAGCAGATTCAGGGACATGCGGGCCGGTCGCTGGTTCAGCTTGATGGCGAGGGCAAGCTGCTCCCGGTATTGCTGGAAGCTCTGACGTTCGTGCTCCAGCCCCTGCTGCATGCCCTGCTGGAACTGCAGCACGATGAGGGCGCCCCCCAGCAAGGAGAAGAGCAGGATGAAAAGGGTGGCAATGTGTACGTAAAAGGGTCTGCGACTGAGACTTGCGTTTGTCATGGACGGATCCTTGTCCCCTGGCGATCGCCGTATTGGTCACCTAACAGTGTGCTTGCTGGATGACAAAAAGCCTAGGACTCGATCTTGCGCTCTTCGGCCCGAAATCAACAGCCGGCCTCCGGGCTGCCCCCTTGCCCTGTGGTGAGATGATTCGTCCAGATATCTCGTGCTACATTGCTCCCCTGATAAACGCCCTGTGAACCAATGGAGTGTCCCATGTCTGTCGTCCCCTATTCCGTGCTGGATCTGGTGCCCGTTCCCGAAGGTGGTCTGCCGGCCGAGTCGTTTCGCCACTCGCTGGATCTGGCTCGCCATGCGGAGCGCTGGGGTTACCATCGCTACTGGCTGGCGGAGCACCACAACATGCCGGGCATTGCCAGCGCCGCCACAGCGGTGCTGATTGGCCACCTGGCCGGGGGCACCACGACGTTGCGGCTCGGGGCTGGCGGCATCATGTTGCCGAACCACTCCCCCCTGGTCATTGCGGAGCAGTTCGGTACGCTGAGTTCCCTCTATCCGGATCGCATTGATCTCGGCCTGGGCCGCGCCCCTGGCAGCGATCAGCGCACCATGCAGGCGCTGCGCCGCCAGCGCAGCGGCGAGGTGGATGACTTCCCGGCGGATGTACGCGAACTGATGAGTTATTTCGGCGACGAGGTCGGTGCCGTGCAGGCGGTGCCGGGTCAGGGACTCCATGTGCCCATCTGGCTGCTGGGCTCCAGCCTCTACAGTGCCCAACTGGCTGCGGCCATGGGGTTGCCGTTCGGCTTTGCTTCCCACTTCGCTCCCGCCATGTTGCTGCAGGCGCTGGAGATCTACCGTACCCAATACCGCCCCTCTGCCCGCTGGCCCAAACCCCATGCGGTGGTGTGCGTGAATCTGATCGCCGCCGACACCGATAGTGAGGCCCGCTTCCTGTTCACCACCCTGCAGCAGCAGTTCCTGCGTCTCTACCGGGGGGATGCCGGCAAGCTGCCACTGCCGGTGCAGACGCTGGGGGATGAGTGGTCTCCCCGCGAATTGATGGCGATGGAGCAGACCCTGGCTCGCTCCCTGGTGGGGGAGCCGGATCGGGTACGCCACGGCCTCAAGGCTCTGCTGGCAGAGACCGGAGCGGACGAGCTGATGTTCAACGGCCCCATCGTCGATCATCAGGCGCGCCTGCGCTCCTTCGAGATTGGTGCCGAGCTGATGCAGGGGTTGTAACCCCCGCGACGCCTGGCCGCCAGCGGCACGCCAAGCCTGGCTGCTCGGGGCGCAAAAGCCACGATTGCGTGGTAGTAACTTTATGATTTTTAAAGGAAGTCAGGTGAGTGTCGGCCATCTGTCGTGTCGCCTCTCATCCCCTTCCCCTATGCTGGCCCTGTCAATCACCACAAGGAGCGCAAGATGATCGTCAGGAAGTTGAGATTGCAACGGGGATGGTCCCAGGAACAGCTGGCGACCCTCACTGGCCTGAGTGTTCGCACCATTCAGCGAATAGAGCAGGGCCAGCAACCCGGACTGGAATCCCTCAAGGCCCTGGCCGCCGTCTTCGAGCTCGATGTGACCCAACTGCAGGAGAGCGAGATGAAAGGGAATGAGGGCGAAGATCGGGGACGCGTGCAGGTGGCGCGGGATGAGCGGGAGGCGATGAAGTTCGTGGAGGGGCTCAGGGGCTTCTACGGCCACCTCATGAGCTATGTGCTGGTGATAGGGGGGCTGTTCATCATCAACTACCTGAGCAACCCGGATTATATCTGGGCCTGGTGGCCCATGCTGGGCTGGGGGTTGGGATTGGCTTCTCACGCCATCAACCTGTTCCAGCCCTTCAAGCTGTTTGGCCCGGAATGGGAGCGGCGTCAGGTCGAGAAACGGCTGGGGCGCAGGCTCTGATCCGCTCATCATGAAAAAACGGGCCCGGCATTGCCGGGCCCGTTCTGTTTTCAGCTCCATTTCGCAGGAGAGGGCATTGCTCTCCTCTCAACGGCGGATCATTCCCTTGTTCCGCAGAGAGCCGCTCTACTTGGCATAGGCCGGGCAGGGGGTGGCGATCAGGGCGTCGTCCTCGTAGCGCCACAGGGTGAGGCTGTTGCCCCAGACGCACCCGGTGTCGAGTCCCTTGATATCGGATTTGCCGGTGTTGCCCATCAGGGCCGCCCAGTGGCCGAAGACCAGGATGGGGTCATCCACATGGTGCTCGCGCTGCTCGAACCAGGGGCGCAGGCCCGGGGTCGATTCGGTGGGGCCCTTCTTGCATTTGAAGTCGAGGCGCCCGTCGAAGTAGCAAAAGCGCATCCGGGTGAAGCTGTTGATGATGTAGCGGTAACGCTCTATGCCCAGCAGGTTGTCGTTCCAGCTGTCGGGCTGATCGCCATACATGTTGTGCAGCAGCCAGCTGTACTGATCCCCGCGCAGCAGGCTCTCCACCTCCCGGGCGCAACTGCGGGCGGTGTGGGCGTCCCAGGCGGGGGAGAGGCCCGCATGCACCATCATGATGGGCAGGTCGGGGTGTTCTGCCAGCAGGGGACGGTGACGCAGCCACTCCAGCAGCTCGTCCCGATCCGGCGCCTCCATCAGCGCCTGCAGCTTGTCTTTCTTCTTGAGCGGGGCGACCCCGTGGGCCACCGCCAGCAGGTGCAGGTCGTGGTTGCCGAGCACGGTGACGGCCTGCTGCCCCAGTGATTTGACGAAACGCAGGGTGTTGAGGGAGTCCGGCCCCCGGGCGACGAGATCGCCGCACAGCCAGAGCGTGTCGTTATCGAAGTCGAACTCGGCAAGATCCAGCAGACGGCGCAAATCGTCGTAGCAGCCCTGGATATCACCGACGAAACAGTTCGCCATGAAACCTCAGTTGATTATGTTGGGGACGGCCAGCGTGAAGGGGGCGATGGGGGCTTCGAATTGTTGCCCCGATTCATCCTGCAGGATGTAGCTGCCTTCCATCACGCCAAGCGGTGTGGCGAGGGGAACGCCACTCTGGTAGGAAAAGGTCTCGCCGGGGGCGATCAGGGGTTGTTCACCGACCACGCCGGGACCTTCCACTTCCAGCATCTTGCCATTGGCATCCGTAATGAGCCAGCGTCGATGCAGCAGTTGCACCGTGCCCGGACCCAGGTTCTCAATCTCGATGCGATAGAGAAAATGGTAGGGATCTGCGGTTCCCGCCACATAGCTGGGGTGGGGGCGGACCACTATCCGGGCTTGGGTCATGGGATCAGGCCTGTTGCTGGTCGGCCAGCCAGTTGGCGATCGTGACGAACTGCTCGAGGGAGAGATTCTCCGGGCGCAGGTTGCCATCGATGCCAAGCTCGGTCAGCTGGGCGTCGGTGATGAAGTTGGAGAAGCTGTTGCGAATGGTCTTGCGACGCTGGCCGAAGCCCTCGGTGCAGACCCGGTTCAAGCAACGAATGTCTTTCGCAACGATAGTCGGGTTCTTGTGCGGGATCAGACGCACCACGGCGGAATCCACCTTCGGCGCCGGCTTGAAGGCGCCCGGGCCCACTTCCAGCACCGGCACTACCTGACAGTAGTACTGGGTCATCACGCTCAGACGGCCATAGGCCTTGCTGCCCGGGCCGGCGGCCAGACGCAGCACCACTTCCTTTTGCAGCATGAAGTGCATGTCCTCCACCCGGTCGGCAAATTCGCACAGGTGGAAGATGAGGGGGGTGGAGATGTTGTAGGGCAGGTTGCCGAAGATGCGCAGCGGACCCTTGCCTTCCCCCATCAGGGTACTGAAGTCAAAGCGCATGGCATCGGCTTCGATGACGGTCAGCTTCTCCTTGAGGGTCGGGTGTTCGCGCAGACGTGCGGCAAGATCCCGGTCCAGCTCGACCACGGTCATCTTGTCCATCTGGGCGGCGACCGGCTCGGTGAGCGCGGCCAGACCCGGGCCTATCTCCACCAGATTCTGACCCGGTTGCGGGTTGATGGCGGCCACTATCTGGTCGATCACATACCGGTCGTGCAAGAAGTTCTGACCGAAACGCTTACGGGCCGTGTGGCCCATGTGCACCTTACTGCTCATATCTTTTTTTCTCTACCATCTGGATGGCGTGGTTGATCGCGGTGGTGAGGCTGCCGGGGTCTGCCAGGTTCTTGCCTGCCAGATCCAGCGCGGTGCCGTGGTCCACCGAGGTACGGATGAAGGGAAGTCCGAGGGTGATGTTGACCGAGTTGCCAAAGCCCTTGTACTTGAGCACGGGCAGCCCCTGATCGTGGTACATGGCGAGTACCGCATCCGCATCCTTGAGGTATTTGTCCTGGAACAGGGTATCGGCCGGCAGCGGGCCGACCAGATCGATCCCTTCCTGGCGCAGGGCGGCCAGGGCGGGTTCGATGACATCGATCTCTTCACGGCCCAGATGACCCCCTTCCCCGGCATGGGGATTGAGGCCGCAGACATAGATCCGGGGCTGTTCGATGCCGAATTTGCGCTTGAGATCCGCATTCAGGATGCGGATCACCTTGCCAAGGCGATCCTCGGTGATGGCCTTGGCCACATAGGCAAGGGGAATATGGGTGGTCGCGAGGGCCACTCTCAGCCCTTCGGTGGCCAGCAGCATCACCACATCGGCGGTGTCGGACTGCTGGGCGAAGAACTCGGTGTGACCGCTGAACGAGACGCCCGCCTGGTTGATGATCCCCTTGTGCACCGGCCCGGTCACCACGGCGGCAAATTCGCCGCTCAGGTTGCCGTCGCAGGCGCGCTGCAAGGTGGCCAGCACATAGGCGCCGTTGCCCTCATCCAGCTTGCCTGGCACCACGGGGGCGCCGAGCGGCACGGGGCAGACGGTCAGAGTCCCCGCCCGCTGCGGACGGGTGGGGGCGCTTTCGTCATAGGGTTCAAGCTCGACGGGCAGCCCCAGCAGGGCGGCCCGTTCGCGCAACAGGGCGGGATCGGCGATCACCACCAGCTGATGGGGCCAGGCCCGCTGGGCAATCTGCAGTACCAGATCCGGGCCTATGCCAGCCGGTTCACCCGGGGTGATGGCAAGCCGGTGGCAGCTCAGCTGTGCCTCGGCGTGCGCTGGATGCGCCTTGTTCATCTGCTTGTCGCCCATCAATTGGGTTCGATCTGGATGTAGGCTTCGTCGCGCAGCTCATCCAGCCAGGCCTGGGACTCTTCGGCGAAGCGGCGGTTGAAGATGAGCTGGTAGGCGCGTTGCTCCTGGGCCTTGCCGGTGGCGTCCTGGCTGCGGCGATCCTCGAGCTGCACGATGTGCCAGCCGTGGCTGGTGCGGAAGGGTTCGCTGATCTGGCCCGGTTGCAGGCGCCCCAGCATGTCGCGGAATTCCGGCACATAGACGTTGGGATCAGACCAGCCCAGCTCACCACCCTGCACCGCAGAGCCCGGATCCTCGGAGTATTTCTCTGCCATGCTGGCAAAGCTGGCCTTGCCGCTCTTGATGTCGTGCAGGATGCCGTCCAGGGTGCCCTTGGCCTTCTCCTCGCTCAGGATGATGGAGGGCTTGATCAGGATGTGGCGCGCCTTCACCTCGGTCTGCATGACCTGTTGCTGACCCTTGGTGTCGAAGATCTTGATGATGTGCAGACCGGCGCCGGAGCGCAGCGGGCCGACGATGTCACCCTTGCCTGCCCCTTGCACGGCTTCCGCCATCAGGGTGGGCATCTCCTGCGGGCTCAACCAGCCCCAGTCACCCCCTTCCAGCGCCTTGGGACCGTTACTCTCGGCAATGGCCAGCTTGCGGAAGTCTGCCCCCTCTTTCAGGGACGCCAGAATGCGCTCGATCTTGGCCTTGGCAGCGTTGAGCTGCTCGGCATTCGGGTTGTCCGGCAGCGCGACCTGGATATGGCCGATATGATATGACGTCTGCTGCTGGCCCTGTTTGCTCAGGGCCTCGACCACCTGTTTGACCTCCTGATCGGAGATGTTGATGCGACGGCGGACCTGGCTGCGGCGCACCTCGTTCATCAGGATCTCGCGGCGCACCTCCTCACGGTACTGGGCGTAGGTCAGGCCTTCCCGCTCCAGTTGGGCGCGCAGTTGCTCCAGGTTCATCTTGTTGTCGGCGGCAATGCTCTGGATGGCCTGTTCCAGCTGGGTGTCACTGATCTTGAGCCCCTGGCGCTCCGCCAGTTGCAGTTGCAGGCTCTCCTGGATCAGGCGATCCAGTGCCTGCTTGCGCAGGGTGACGTCATCGGGCAGGGACTGGCCGCTCTCCTGGGCAGAGGCCTTGACCTTTTGCACCAGGGCCTCCTGCTGACTGGCCAGCACCACATCCTTGTTGACCACGGCCAGCACCTTGTCCATCAGCTCGGGGGCGGCGAGGGCACCCTGGCTCATGACTCCGAACAGGCCTGCGGTCAGCAGGGAAATCAACGTCTTCTTCATATCCATCTCTCAAGGCGTTTGCCAGACCGGTTACTGGTCTCGCAGGTTAAACGGACGAATGTAAGGCAGTGCTTCGGTGTCCAGGGAAGTGCCCTTGGAGCCGGTACCCACGCTACCCAATCCTTTCATTTCAAATTGAATGCCGAGGCTGCGCTCGGACGTCGGGGTCAGGTTCACGTTGTCTGGCGTGTTGACCCATTCCAGGTTGAAGTTGATGCTCCAGCAGCAGGAGTCGTATTTCAGACCCACCTTGCGGTCCACTTTGACGTTCTGGTTGAGCTCCTGATAGTAGCCGCCATAAAGGTGCCAGCGATCGTCCAGCGGGGTGGTCAGCAGCAGGCCGATCTGGTTGAGATCCGTCACCTGGCCCTTGTGGTCGAGGTCGTAGTTGGCATCCCGCACGAAGCGGTGGTTCAACTGGCTGATCAACTTTTCGTGACGGTACTCCAGGGCGCTGTTGGCAGAGCTTATCTGGCGCTGTTCCATATCATATTGTGCCCCCGCATGGGCATACCACTGCTCGTTGATCTTGGCGTCACCCTCGAACGACAGCGGGGAGCGGGTATTGGTGCTCAGCTCATCGCTGCTGTAAAGCTTGACCCTGGGCGCAACGAAGTCGAAGGCTTGGGCAACGGCCAACCGGATTCGTTCATCCCCGGCCGGATCATAAATGCGGGTGGTGACCCCCAAGGAGAGCCGGTTGGAGTCACTGATGCGGTCCAGACCGGCGAAGCGGCGATCGCTGAACAGGCTGTAGTAGTCCTGGCGCATGGTGGTGGAGTCATAGACACCGATGTTGTCCTGATCTTTGTAGGGCACATAGAGGTACTGGAATTCAGGCTCCAGGGTCTGGTTGGCTCCCTCGCCAAACCACTGCTGATCCCGCTCGAAGGTCATGCCGCCCTTGAGACGGAACGAGGGGAGTACCCGGGTGATGGTCCCCTCTTCCAGGGTGACGTCGCCGCCCTCTCTCGGGGTGAAACGATTGGTGAAGGTGCTGCTCATCTGGTCAGGCACCGTCTGGTCGTAACGGGTGTACATCAGCTTGTATTGGCTGTCGAGGAAGTAGCCTGCCTCGTCAACGAGGGGGATGGTCAGGGTGGGGGCCGTGTAGACCCGGGTGCCGGTGTAGGCTTCCCCCTTGTTCTGCTCGATGGCCTGATCGTTGTTGTAGCCGAAGTTGGTCAGCTCGGTATTCCATGCCAGATCGTACCAGTTGCCCTGCTGGTAGTAGTTGTGGTTGATGCGCGGCATCAGCTCGTGGGGTTGCTGGGCGCTGGCCAGCAGGATCTGGTAGGTCCGTACCTCGGCATCGAGGTTCCAGTTCTGCTGGTAGTAACCCGCCTTCAGGGATTGCTGCAACTGGTTGTCGACCTGGGTCCCCACCTTGGGGGTGAAGTCGTTGAAGTAGTTGTAGTCCTGGTCCCGTACCTTGGTGTAGTCCACCGACACCCGCATGGCGTTGTCCATGAACATGGAGGTGTGGCGGGCACTCAGCAGGTAACGGTGACCGTCAGAGAGATGCTGATTGAGGCTGGCCGTCTCGTCGTACTGCTTGTCGTCTGCCAGGTTCTCGAAGTAGAGGCTCCCCACGTGGGCCGGGTCCGGCATGTAGCGGAACTCGACCTGTTCCATCAGGCCCCGTCTGTCCATGAAGCGGGAGGTGATGGTGGCATCGTAGTTGGGGGCGATGTTCCAGTAGAACGGCTGGGTGATGTCCATGCCGTTCTTGGAGCTTTGGGTATAGCCCGGGTAGAGCAGACCGGTCTTGCGCTCATCCTTGATGGGGAAGTTGATATAGGGGAAGTAGAAGACCGGATAGTCATAGAGCCAGAGGCTGGCGTTCCAGGCCTCCCCGAATACCTCGGACTGATCGATGTCGATGCTGCCGGCCTTCAGGGTCCAGGCCTCCTGGCCCGGTGGGCAGGTGGTGTACTGGGCCCCTTCCAGAGTGATGTTCTGGTTGTTGTTGGTCATGGTCACCTTTTCGGCGAAGCCGCGCACCGGTGAGCCATGGACCTGATACTTGCCCTCTTCCAGCTCGGAGTTCTTGGTGTCCAGGTTGGATTTCAGGGTCTTGTCGCTGGTGACCGTGATCTGGCCATCGTTGTAATAGATGTTGCCGATGGCGATGACATCCCGGCTCTTCTGGTCGAGCTGGGCATAGTCGGAGTCGAACTTGCGCACGCCCTGGCGCACCTTGACGTCACCCTCGTAGACGGCGGTACCGCCCTGCTTGGCCTCCAGGCGATCGGCATCCACCTCGACGGGCTGGGCATTGGCGTCCTGGCCCGCACTGGGCTTCTCTATCTTGGGGACATAGTCATAGCAGAGGCTGTCGAGGATCCCGGTAGCGGGTGGCGCATTGAGTGGCGCTGCCTGGGCCATGAGCGGGCTCAGGGCAGGAACAAGGCTGATGGTCAGGGCGATGGGACAGGAGTATCCCAGTGTCCATTTTGTCATGTGAAAGGCTCGCGCAATCCGTAGTAAAAACGGTGGATTCAGGGCATGCATTTTATGTCAGGATCCATCGAGTTGACATTGCATGTCATTGCTTTATGTTAGCCAGCAATGATAAAGCATTATTGCGGCCAGGGCTAACAGCCAAGTGCTGCTTTCCAATTTGGTTCCCGACTCATGCACGATCGCGCTTCCCTGCTTTTGCAATGGGCTCGCCGGATTTCCGGTGACGCCAACCTCTCGTTGACGCTTATTTCCGGTGACGCCAGTTTCCGCCGCTACTTCCGGGGTGGCGGTCTGGTGTGGGTGGATGCTAATCCGAAAACCGAAAAAAATCATGAATTCGTTCGCAATGCGGCCGCCCTGCACGATGCGGGGCTGCTGGCCCCCGAGGTAAAGGGGGTCGACTACGAGCAGGGATTGCTGGCGGTGACGGATCTGGGGGATACCCAGCTTATCGGCTGCTTGAACGAAGAGAGCGTACTGGCCTGGTATGGCAAGGCCATCGCCCTGCTGCCAGGGCTCGGCGCCGTGGCGCTAGAGCTCGAGCCCTTCGATGAGGCCTTCATGGCCCGCGAAAATGCCATCTTCCCCGAGTGGTTGCTGGGACATCACTTGCAACTGGCTCTGAGTGATGAAGAGCAGCAGTTGCTGGCGGAGACCTTCGCCTGCCTCACGGCGAGCAACCTGGCCCAGCCACAAGGAGTGATGCACCGGGACTTCCACAGCCGCAACCTGATGGTGTGCGGCGGGATGAACCCGAAGGAGAGCGACCTCGCCCTTATCGACTTCCAGGACATGGTCATCGGGCCGCTGAGCTATGACCTGGTCTCCCTGCTCAAAGATTGCTACGTGCGCTGGCCGGACGTGGTGATCGAGCAGGGCATGCGACTTGGCTTCGACACCCTGCAAGGGGCCGGCCTGCTCGGCAATCTGGACTATGCCGCGTTTCGTCGCGCAGCCGATCTCACCGGCATGCAGCGCCACCTCAAGGCGGCGGGGATCTTCACCCGCCTCTATCACCGCGATGGCAAGTCCGGCTACCTTAAGGACATTCCCCGTACCCTGGGCTACGTCGTTGATGTCTGTCGCAGCCATGGCGCCGCCTATCCGGTGCTGGCCCGCTTCGGCCAGTGGCTGGAGCAGGTGGTGCTGCCCGGATTGGCGCGCACCGGGGTGACACCATGAAGGCGATGATCCTGGCCGCCGGGCGCGGCGAGCGGATGCGTCCGCTCACCGATCTGCTGCCCAAGCCGCTGCTGGCGGCGGGGGGCAAGCCGCTCATCGTGCACCATATCGAAAAACTCAAGGCAGCCGGCGTGACCACACTTGTCATCAACCACGCCTGGCTCGGACACAAGCTGGTGGCGGCCCTCGGCGATGGCAGTGCGCTCGGGGTATCCATCCACTGGTCGGCCGAAGAGAGCGCGCTCGAGACCGCCGGCGGCATCGTGCAGGCGCTGCCCCTGCTGGGCTGCGAACCCTTTCTGGTGATCAACGGCGATACCTGGCTCGACCTGGATTATCGCGCTCTGGTGAACCAGCCGCTTGGGGACGATCTCGCCCACCTCTGGCTGGTGCCCAACCCTCCCCAGCATCCGCAAGGGGACTTCTCCCTGCAAGCGGGTCGGGTGCTGGACACCCCGGCCCTCACCTTCAGCGGCGTCGGCCTCTATCACCCCGCCGCCTTTGCCGGCTTGCCCTGCGGGGCGCGCAAGCTGGCCCCCCTGCTGCGCGACTGGATGGCGCTGGGACGGGTGGGTGGCAGCCTGCTGGCTGGCGAGTGGCGCGACATCGGCACAGTGGATCGGCTGCGCGAGCTGGACGAGCAACTGCTCGCCGGCACCCATTAACATCACGAGGTCTTGAACCATGCGTATTTGGGGCAAGGTGCTTGGCACCTTCTTCGGTTTTCTGCTCGGCAACATCTTCGGTGCCCTGCTGGGCCTGTGGATCGGCCATCGCTTCGATCGGGGCATGGGGATCCGCGGGGCCTTCCAGCGGGCACCCAGCCAGCAGCAACAGGCCGTCTTCTTCCATGCCACCTTCGCCGTCATGGGCCACATCGCCAAGGCGAGCGGCCAGGTCACCGAGCACGAAATACGGGTCGCGTCCAACCTGATGGACAGGATGCGGCTGGCCGGAGAGCAGCGGGTACGGGCCCAGGAGTCATTCCGCCAGGGCAAGGAGAGTGACTTCCCCCTGCGCGAGACCCTGGCGGAGTTTCGCCAGGCGAGCCTGGGGCAGCGTGACATCCTGCGCTTCTTCCTCGAGGTCCAGCTGCAGGCCGCCTTCGCCGACGGTCAGGTGGAGGCGAACGAGCGGGCCATCCTGCAAACCATCGCCGACGAGCTGGGGTTCAGTCGCATCGAGCTTGCCCGCATTCTGGCAATGGCCGAGGCCCAGATGAACTTCTTCCACCGCCAGCAACAGCAGGGCGGTGGCCAGGGGCAGCAATACCGTCAGGAGCCCCCCTCCCGGGATCGCCTCAAGGATGCCTATCAGTTGCTCGGGGTGAACGAGAGCGACAGCGATCAGGAGATCAAGCGCGCCTATCGCAAGGAGATGAGCAAGCATCACCCTGACAAGCTGGCCGCCAAGGGATTGCCCCCCGAGATGATGGAGATGGCCAAAGAGAAGACCCAGGAGATCCAGCAGGCCTGGGAGTGGATCCGTGAGGCCCGCGGTATTCGCTGAGCCCTGAGCCCGCCATAAAAAAATGCCCGTCGATGACGGGCATTTTTGTTTTCAGAGTCTGGTTTTTCTTTTCATGGAAGAAAAATCAGTGGGCATCTACCCAGACAAACTTGAGGACGAAGAGCAGGGCCACCACCAGCACGCAGGGGTTGATCTCGCGCCAGCGGCCGGTGCCCGCCTTCATCACGCAGTAGGAGATGAAGCCGACGGCGATCCCCTCGGTGATGGAGAAGCTGAACGGCATCATCACCGCGGTCATGAAGGCCGGCACCGCTTCGGTCAGGTCTTCCCACTTCACTCGGGTCAGCTCGGAGCACATCAGCACGCCCACGTAGATGAGGGCCCCCGCTGCGGCATATGCCGGCACCATGGCGGCGACCGGAGAGAAGAAGATGGCCAGCAGGAACAGGATGCCCACCACGATGGCGGTCAGACCGGTGCGACCGCCGACGGCGACGCCGGAGCTGCTCTCGATGTAGGCCGTCACGGACGAGGTCCCCATGAAGGCGCCGCCGACGGAGCTGACGCTGTCCACCACCAGGGCCTGCTTCATGCGCGGGAAGTGCCCCTTGTCATCGGCCAGCTTGGCGCGGTTGGTCACGCCGATCAGGGTGCCGGAAGAGTCGAACAGGTTGACCAGCATGAAGGAGAAGATGATCCCGGCGAGGCTGATGTCCAGCGATCCCATCAGATCCAGCTGACCGAACACCGGGGCAATGCTCGGCGGCACGGAGACGAAGCCCTTGAAGGTGACGTCGCCGAACAGCCAGCCCAGGGTGGTGGTCACCACGATGGCGATGAGCACGGCGGAGTGGACGCCGCGGGCGGAGAAGATGCAGATGAGGAAGAAACCGAGCAGCCCCAGCAGGCAGGGCAGGGAGGTGAGGTTGCCCACGGTCACCATGGTGGCGGGGCTCGCGACCACGATGCCGGCATTGTGCAGGCCGAGCAGGGCGATGAGCAGACCGATGCCGGCGGTGATGCCGACCCGCAGTGTCAGGGGAATGTTGGCGATGAGCCAGTAGCGTACCCGCAGCAGGGTCAGGATCAGCAGGCCCAGCGCACCCCAGAAGATGGTGCCCATGCCCACTTGCCAGGAGTAGCCCATGCCGGCCACCACCACGAAGGCGAAGAAGGCGTTGAGGCCCATGGCGGGAGCCAGGGCGATGGGCAGGTTGGCCAGCAGACCCATCAGGATGCTGCCGATGCCGGCGATGAGGCAGGTGGTAACGAACACGGCCTGGGTATCCATGCCTGCCGCAGAGAGGATCTGCGGGTTGACGAAGACGATGTAGACCATGGTCAGGAAGGTGGTGATGCCGGCGATCACCTCGGTGCGGGCCGTGGTGCCATGACCGCGCAGGGCAAACAGGCGCTCGAGCAATCCCTGCCCGGCAGCCGGGCTGGCGGTCTGCCCGGTAGCGTGATGTGGTTGATTCATGTTGGATTCCAATGGGTGACGTGAAATAGGCAGCAGGAGGCCCGGCCCATCCATGCGGGGCGACGGACCCTGATTCTGGCGGTGAAGTGACCAGACTCGTCCTGATACCGTGACAGCGCGCACATTTTCACACAGGCGACCAGGTTTACAAACCCCGGATGTGCGAGGCGGATCAATGAATAGAGTAAAAATTCAAACGTTTTCCCTCGGAGGCAGGAAAAAGGGGACCAATAGAGCCCCGTTTCCACATCGGGATCAACGGTTTTTCTGGTAGCGTTCGATAAGCTGGCTCAGCACGGCATCGCTCTGCTCCAGCAAGGGAGCGAGGGCCAACCCCATGCGTTGTAGCAGCAGGGTGGCCTGGGTTTCGCTCAAGGGACGGCCATCGAGGAAGTAGGCCTGCTCGGCCAGTTGCTTGTCATGGCGGGGCAGCAGCACCCAGTGCACCCGTTGGGGTTCGATGGCGGCGAGGATCCGGTTGGCGGCCGCGCAGAAGGTATCGATGTGCTGCTTGCCATCCGGCCCCAGACAGCCGGGTTCGAGCCGGATCTGGATGGTGAGTCTGGTGGTGGAGGCTTGGGTCATGGGTCGCTATCGCTGGGGTAGAGGTGGAGATTGTAAGTCAGAAGAGGCAAAAAAGGGGAGCCCCGGCTCCCCTTGTGACGTCATGCCTGGCGGCGCGGCTGTTGCCTCGCCTTACTTGGCAATGCGCTTGTACTTGGCGCGGCGCGGCTGGATAGCCTCGGCACCGTAGGTCTTCTTCTTCCACTCTTCGTATTCGGTGAAGTTGCCTTCAAAGAATTCGATCTTGCCCTCGTCCTGGTAGTCCAGGATGTGGGTGGCGATGCGGTCGAGGAACCAGCGGTCGTGGGAGATGACCATGGCGCAACCCGGGAACTCCAGCAGGGCGTTCTCGAGGGCGCGCAGGGTTTCGATGTCCAGATCGTTGGTCGGTTCATCCAGCAGCAGCACGTTGCCGCCGGTCTGCAGCAGCTTGGCCAGGTGCAGACGGCCACGTTCACCACCGGAGAGCTCGCCGACCCGCTTCTGCTGGTCGGAACCCTTGAAGTTGAAGCGGCCGATGTAGGCGCGGCTCGGGAACTCGTAGTTGCCGATGCGCAGGATGTCCTGGCCGTCGGCGACTTCCTCGAACACCGTCTTCTTGTCGTTCATCTGGTCGCGGAACTGATCCACGGAAGCCAGCACCACGGTGTCACCCAGGGTGATGGAACCGGAATCCGGCTGCTCCTGACCCGACATCATGCGGAACAAGGTCGATTTACCGGCACCGTTCGGACCGATGATGCCGACGATGGCACCCTTCGGAATGGAGAAGGAGAGATCGTCGATCAGCTGGCGGTCGCCATAGGACTTGCAGAGGTTGGCCACCTCCACCACCTTGTCGCCCAGGCGCGGTCCGGGCGGAATGAACAGCTCGTTGGTCTCGTTGCGCTTCTGGTAGTCGTTGGTGTTGAGCTCTTCGAAGCGAGCCATACGAGCCTTGGATTTGGCCTGACGGCCTTTCGGGTTCTGACGAACCCACTCCAGTTCTTTCTCGATGGACTTGCGACGGGCGGCCTCGGAACTGGCTTCCTGGGCCAGACGGGCATCTTTTTGCTCCAGCCAGGAGGAGTAGTTGCCCTCCCAGGGGATGCCTTCGCCGCGGTCCAGCTCCAGGATCCAGCCCGCCACGTTGTCGAGGAAGTAGCGGTCGTGGGTGATGGCCACGACGGTACCTTCGTAGTCGTGCAGGAAGCGCTCCAGCCAGGCCACGGATTCCGCATCCAGGTGGTTGGTCGGTTCGTCCAGCAGCAGCATGTCCGGCTTTTCCAGCAGCAGGCGGCACAGGGCCACGCGGCGGCGCTCACCACCGGAGAGGTGCTTGATCTGGGCATCCCAGGCCGGCAGGCGCAGGGCATCGGCCGCGCGCTCCAGCTGGTTTTCCATGTTGTGGCCGCCCTGGGCGGCGATGATGGCTTCCAGCTCGCCCTGTTCGCGGGCCAGCTTGTCAAAATCCGCATCCGGGTCGGCGTATGCTGCATAGACCTCGTCGAGGCGCGCCATGGCGCGTTTGACGTCGCCGACCGCCTCTTCGACCGCTTCGCGTACGGTCTGCTCCGGATCCAGCTTCGGCTCCTGGGGCAGGTAGCCGATCTTGATGCCGGGCTGCGGACGGGCTTCCCCTTCGATCTCGGTGTCGATGCCCGCCATGATGCGCAGCAGGGTCGATTTCCCGGCGCCGTTCAGACCCAGCACGCCTATCTTGGCCCCCGGGAAGAAGGAGAGGGAGATGTTCTTGAGAATATGACGCTTGGGCGGCACGACCTTGCCAACCCTGTTCATGGTGTAAATAAATTGAGCCATTGGCTAATTCTCTTCCTTTCAGCAGTTTAATGTCTTGGCATTAACAAACTGATGTCGTGGTGGGGCCGGGTCGACGGGCCGTCAACCCGGTTCCAAAAAACCCGTCGATTGTAAACCAATGGGAGAGGGGCGGCAAAGCCGGGCGCCGCAGGCCGGGACGACCGACAGGCGCGAGGGAAGAAGGGCAACCGGGCCAGCTCAGCGCGGTGAGCTGCGGCGGGCAGATTTGTCAGGATCCTGCCCCGAGTAGTAGAGCACCCGCTGCACATACTCCTGGGTTTCCTGATAGGGCGGCACACCGCCGTGGCGCAGCACGGCCTGCTCCCCGGCGTTGTAGGCGGCGCTGATCCTCACCCAGTCCGGACCGAACTGCTTCTCCAGCCACTTCAGGTAGATCATGGCGCCACGGATGTTCTGCTGGGCATCGAACGGCCGGGTCACGCCGAAGCGGGCCTGGGTTTCGGGAATGAGCTGCATGACGCCCTGCGCCTGCTTGGGGGAGACGGCGGTACTGTTCAGATTGGATTCGGCGATGGCGATGGCCAGGGCGAGCTGGGGGTCCACTTTGTGACGCTGGGCGGCCTGGCGGATCATGACGGCCAGCTTTTGCTTGGCTTGTGACTGTCTGGCCAGGTAGCGCTCCTGATCGAAGGGGGTGCTGGGGCGTACCCAGGGAGCACCACCGCCACCGCCTCCGATGCCGCAAGTACCCAGGGGGGCATTGCCGACCCGCTCGTTGTAGTAACGGGCGGCCTGCTGGTTGCCAAGGCGCATGGCCATGGCCAGGTAGGCGTTGGCGCTGCGGGCATTGCGGATCCCCTGGGGGCCGCGGGCCAGCAGGCGGCCGATGCGGTAATAGGCTTCCGGGTTGCCAAGGTTGGCGGCGGTGCAGTAGTGGGCGATGGCCTGCCGCGGGTTTCCCTGTTCCATGGCGGCACCCTGGCGCAGTGCGCTCATGGCCTTGGGGGCCTGACGAAAGGGATCTGCGTGGGAAGTGGTGGCGAGCAGTATCAGGAGTCCCCAGCCCCAGAGTCGTTTTTTCATGGAAACCTCGTCTTTGGTATCCGCAACATATAGGCCCGATCCGGGGAGGGACGCCAGCCAGCAGATGGAACATCTGGTTATGTGGGTGAGCGGCAGAGATGAAAACGGTATGGAACTTTTGGTGCAGGGGAGAAGCGGCAGGCTCCTGGAACAGTGACTGCTTTGATAGATTTGTTAATTGAAGTTCAATATGCTGACAGAGTTGTTTTCTAACGCCTTGTATTTGCATGATGTCAGCCAGGCCATCGATGCAATGTCGTCGGGTCTGCCGGGTGAATCGATAGCGCCTCTGATGAGGGCAGGATGTGCATATGGTCGAATCGGTCGATATCTCTGTCGTGGTGCCTGCCAAGGATGAGCGGGATAATCTGGCCCCGCTTGTCGGCGAAATAGATGCCGCCCTTGGGGGCAGGTTCGAGTACGAACTGATCTATGTGGACGATGGCAGTGTGGACGACAGCCATGTGGTACTGCGCGATTTGCAGACGCGTTTCACCAGGCTGAAGGTGCTACGTCATGTCCATGCCGTGGGCCAGAGCATGGCGGTGCTGAGCGGAGTGCGCCACGGGCGTGGCGACTGGCTGGTGGTACTCGACGGCGATGGTCAGAACGATCCCGCCGACATTCCCGCCATGCTGGAGGAGGCGATGCGCCGCTACCAGAGCGATCCATACCAGGTGGGCCTCATCGGCCACCGGGTCAACCGCCGTGACGACTGGGTCAAGCGCCTCTCTTCAAAGCTGGCCAACGGCTTTCGCGACCTGCTGCTGCGCGACGGCATTCCGGATACCGGCTGCGGGCTCAAGGTGGTGCGTCGCGACTGGTATCTGAAACTGCCCGCCTTCAATCACATGCACCGCTACATCCCCGCGCTGATCCAGGCACAAGGGGGACGCATGGCGCCCTGGCCGGTCAACCACAGGCCACGCCAGGCGGGCATCTCCAAATACGGGGTCTGGAACCGGCTCTGGGTCGGGCTGGTGGACGTGGTCGGGGTCTGGTGGTTGCAGCGCCGCTCCAAGGTGGTTGAAATCCGGGAGATGCTGGAGTGATGGACGCCTGGCTGTCTGCCCCCATCGACTGGCTGGACTGGACCGGGGTGCATGTCACCGGCTGGAAGCTGATCGGCTACACGGGGGCGCTGATGTTCGGCGGACGCTGGCTGGTGCAGTTTCTGGCGTCCAGGCGGGCGGGACGACCCGTCATCCCGCGCCTGTTCTGGTACATGAGCGTGATCGGCAGCCTGATGACGCTCAGCTACTTCACCTTCTCTCCCAAGCAGGACTCCGTCGGCGTGCTGCAAAACCTCTTCCCCACCTTCACCGCGCTCTACAGCCTCTATCTCGATATCCAGCATCGGGGCTGGCGGCGGGACAAGGCAGTGACCGGGGAGGCCCGTCATGGTGAGTGATCGCACCCTGCTCAATCAGACGTCCCTTGGCTGGTTGCTGCTGATCGCGCTGGTGGTGCTGGGGGCCGGGCTGGGTCTGCGGGATCCCTGGCCGGCGGACGAGCCGCGCTTCGCCCTGATCGCCCGGGAGATGGTGGAGAGCGGCCAGTGGCTCTTCCCCATGCGTGGCGGGGAGCTCTATCCGGACAAGCCGCCGCTGTTTATGTGGGGGATCGCGATCGGTTATGTGTTGACTGGCTCCATCAAGGTGGCCTTTCTGCTGCCCTCCCTGCTGTCTGGCTTGCTGACCATCTTGCTGGTGTGGGACCTGGGGCGTCGGCTATGGAACCCAGCGGTCGGCTTTATGGCCGGGCTGTTGCTGCTGTTCACCGTCCAGTTCACCCTGCAGGCCAAGACGGCGCAGATCGATGCCCTGGCGACTGCCTTCATCACCCTCGGTCTCTATGGTTTTCTGCGCTTCCTGCTCTGCGAGGGAGGGTGGCGCTGGTACTGGCTCGGCTGGTTTGCTGCTGGGCTTGGCGTCATCACCAAGGGGGTAGGAGTACTGGCCCTGCTGGTGCTGCTTCCCGCGCTCTGGACCCACAGGTCGCAAATCCGCGCCGCGCCTTTGTCAGCTTGGCTGAAGGCCCTGCTCGGGCCGCTGGCCATGGCCCTGGCGATGGGCCTCTGGCTGGTCCCCATGCTGGAGGCCGTGACCCGAAGCGGAGATCCCCTCCTGCTGGCCTACAGAGACAACATATTGCTGCGCCAGACGGTGACTCGCTATACCAGCGCCTGGCACCACGTCAAACCCTTCTGGTACTACCTTACCTCGGTGATCCCGCCGTTCTGGCTGCCGCTCTCCCTGCTGCTACCCTGGCTGGTGGTGGCCTGGCGGCGCGCCATTCGGGCGCAGGACAGGCGTATCCTGCTGCTGCTGGGTTATCTGATGCTGGTGGTGCTGTTTTTCTCCTGCTCGCCAGGCAAGCGGGGCGTCTACATCACGCCCGGTACGCCCGCCCTGGCGCTCCTGACCGCACCCTTCATCGGCACCCTGCTGGTCCGGGTCTGGCCGGGGCGACTGCTGGCCGGGCTCGGCTGGTTGCTGGGAGGGGCAGGGCTGGTGGGGGCTCTGGTGCTGGCATTTAGCGACAGAGTGGCCAGCCGTCTGGGGGAACTGGGGCCGGATCCCTGGCTTCCCCTGCTGGTGCTGGGGGGATCCTTGCTGCTGATCAATGCCTGGCTTCGCCGGGCGCCACTGACCGCCATTCTCTGCTCCCTGGCGGTGGGGTGGCTGATCTACTCCTGCTGGATAAGCGTGCGCCTCAACGAGGTGCGCACCCCTCAGGCAGTCATGGCATTGGCGGCGCAGAGGGTGCCCGCGGGGGATGAACTGTTGCTGGCGGGCTTCAAGGAGCAGCATCTGCTGTTTAGCCTGCAACCAGTGAAACATTACCCTTATCTGATGGGAGACGGGGAGCAGGCCCGGGAAGCTGCCGCCTGGATAGAGGCTGCCCCCGGGCGCTGGGTACTGGGGAGCGCCGACCTGATGGTGAGGTGTTTTGACCCCGCGAAGATGGAAAACCTCGGCAACCGTCACCGTACCGACTGGCTGCTGGCAGGCCCGCAAGCACTCAAACCCGCCTGTCGTGGGCTCTCCCCCACCATGGTGCCCTTCAGCTATACCCCTTCATCCTGAGCGCAGGGTCTGAGCCAGGGGACCCTGCCACCTCGCCTGGCTCAGACCCGGTAGTAGTCCCGATACCAGCGGACAAAGCCGTCAATCCCTTCCTTGAGCCCGACACGGGGGCGATAGCCCGTGGCGTCAAACAACGAGCGGGTGTCGGCCCAGGTGGCGAGCACGTCGCCGGGCTGCATGGGTAGCATGTTGCGGATGGCCCGTTTGCCGAGGGCCGCCTCGATGGCATCCACGAAGTCCAGCAGCCTGACCGGGCTGCCGTTGCCGATGTTGAAGAGGCGATAGGGGGCCGGGCTGGCGTCCGGGGCCCCCTGCCAGTGGGCATCGCCCGCAGGGGGGATGTCTGAGATGCGCACTATCCCCTCGACGATGTCGTCGACATGGGTGAAATCCCGGCAGAGCTGGCCCTGATTGTAGAGGTCGATGGGGTCGCCGTTCAGGATGGCGTGCACGAACTTGAACAGGGCCATGTCGGGCCGACCCCAGGGGCCGTAGACGGTGAAAAAGCGCAGCCCGGTGGTGGGCAGACCGTAGAGATGGGAGTAGGAGTGGGCCATAAGCTCTCCCGCCTTCTTGCTCGCCGCATAGAGAGAGACGGGATGATCCGCCCCATGGGACGGTTTGAACGGCATCTGTTCGTTCAGCCCGTAGACCGAGCTGGAGGAGGCATAGATCAGGTGCTGCACCCGGGTCTGGCGACACCCTTCCAGCACGGTAAGGTGGCCGGTGAGGTTGCTGTCGGCATAGGCGAAGGGGTTGTCCAGGGAGTAGCGCACCCCGGCCTGGGCCCCCAGATGGATCACCCGGTCAAACTGCTCGCGGGCAAAGAGCGAAGCCATGGCCGCGCGGTCCGCGAGATCGGTGCGCTCGAAGCGAAAGCCGTGCAGAGGCGTGAGCAGGGCGAGGCGCGCCTCCTTGAGACTCACCGCGTAGTAGTCGTTGAGGTTGTCTATCCCCACCACCTGATGGCCGTCGCCACAGAGCCTGCGCGCCACATGAAATCCGATAAACCCGGCGGCGCCGGTGACGAGGTACTTCATCGCTCCTCCTGATGGGTCAGGCTATCGCCACGGCCGATGGCATAGTAGGTGAAACCGCGCTGGCGCAGACGGGCCGGATCATAGAGGTTGCGGCCGTCGAAGATGATGGCCTGCTTCAGGGTCTGGCGAAGCAGGTCGAAATCCGGTGCGCGGAACTGTTGCCACTCTGTGCAGACGAGCAGGGCATCAGCCCCCTGAAGGGCGGCTTCCTGGGTGTCGCACAGGATCAAATCTGCCCGCTGGCCATAGAGGCGGGCGGCCTCGGTCATGGCCTCGGGGTCGAATGCCTGCACTTGGCCTCCTGCCGCCCAGATCGCCTCCATCAGCACCCTGCTCGGGGCTTCGCGCATGTCGTCGGTATTGGGTTTGAAGGCGAGTCCCCATAACGCGAAGGTGCGCCCCGACAGACTGGCACCAAAATGGTGGTGCAGCCGGGTCATGAGCCTGTGCTTCTGCGCCTCGTTGACCTGCTCCACCGAGCGCAGCAGGGGGGTCTCGCACCCCGCCTCCTTCGCGGTGTGGATCAGCGCCCTGACATCCTTGGGGAAGCAGGATCCGCCATAACCGCAGCCTGGGTAGATGAAGTGGTGGCCGATGCGCGGATCGGCACCGATACCCTTGCGCACCACCTCGATATCGGCGCCCAGGGCTTCGGCCAGGGTGGCCATCTCGTTCATGAAGGAGATGCGGGTCGCCAGCATGGCGTTGGCGGCGTACTTGGTCAGTTCGGCGCTGCGTGCATCCATCCGCAGGATGCGGTCTCGCTTGCGGTTGAAGGGGGCGTAGAGCTCCTCCAGCAGGGAGAAGGCGTGATCAGAGTCGGTGCCGATGATGATGCGATCCGGCCGCAGGCAGTCGGCGACGGCGGCACCCTCCTTGAGAAATTCGGGGTTGGAGACCACGTCGAGCGGAAGATCGAGACCACGGTCGGCGAGGCGCTCCGCAATGTGTCGCCGTACCCGGCTGGCGGTGCCGACAGGGACAGTGCTCTTGTTGACCACCACCTTGCCCCCTTGCATCAGGCGGCCTATGGTGTCCGCCACCGTCATTACCTGATGGAGGTCGGCGGATCCGTCCTCGTCCGGCGGCGTTCCGACCGCGATGAAGATAAGCTCGGCAAACTCCACCGCCCGTGCCGGGTCTGTGGTGAAGATCAGGCGGCCGGCCTGATGATTGCGCAGCACCAGAGGGGCGAGGCCGGGCTCGAAGAGGGGAATGTGTCCCGCTTTCAGGGCCGCGACCTTGTCGGCATCCACATCCACACAGATCACCTTGTGACCCATCTCCGCCAGTACGGCGGCCTGAACCAACCCGACATAACCTATTCCGAATACGGTGACTCTCATCCGCTGTTGTTCCGCTGGCAGTGACAAGCGACTCATTCTAGAACGATTCGGGTGCGGGGGCAGCGCCCCGTTTCAGGTTTTTCAGCATCATGCCGGCGGTGAGCGTGGGACATTTTGGTGCAAGGATTGTAACGCCTGGATGACGCGCACCATTTTGGCGCGTGAAGGACGGGACTTGTGATCCATCTCACTCAAAATGGAGACTGTCGGCATAACGAAGCCCCGGTTCACGGGGCTCGCTCCGCCCGATGGGCGGCCAACACTCTCTTGCTTCGCGACTGGATACCTGGTTATGGACAACACTTCACGCTCTGCGCATCCACTGTATGAGGATGTGCTCGCCTTGCTGACCGCAGCAGGCTTCGTTTCCCTCGGCATCTTCCTGTTCCATCAGGTCGGCCTGCTCACCGGTGGCACCGCCGGCCTGGCGCTGCTGCTGCAACAGGTGACCGGCATCAGCTTCGGCCTGCTGTTCTTCGCCATGAACCTGCCTTTCTATGCCCTGGCCTGGCTCAGAATGGGGCCGCGCTTCACCCTCAATACCTTTGCCGCCGTGGCCACCGTCTCCTTCATGACGGATCACCTCAACGCCGTGCTGCAAATCGGCAAGATCGAACCCGTCTATGCGGCGCTGATCGGCGGCACCCTGATCGGCATGGGGCTGCTCATCATGTTCCGCCACAAGGCGAGCCTGGGGGGCTTCAACATCCTGGCGCTCTTCATTCAGGACAGATGGGGTGTGCGGGCAGGCAAGCTGCAAATGGGGCTGGATTGCGCCATCGTGGTCGCCTCTTTCTTCGTGGTCTCCCCCTGGCTGCTGGTGCTTTCCGTGGTGGCAGCCATCATCTGTAATCTGGTGTTGACACTCAATCACAAGCCGGGGCGCTACCAGATAGCCTGATGTGCCCAGGGGATTACCCTGCTGGTCAGCCCAAGGCTGGATACAGCAAAAAGACAGAGCGCCTGATGGCGCTCTGTTGCTATCTGCCCCAGGGGGTCACACCACCATGGGGACGCCGCTCTCGGGGTGGCGGATCACCTGGGCGGGGTAGTCGTAGAGGCGCGCGATGAGCGCCGGGGTCAGCACCTCGCCTGCGCTGCCGTCAGCCATCAGCCTGCCCTGCTCCAGCATCACCAGCCTATCGGCGTAGCGGGCTGCCAGATTGAGGTCGTGCAACACCACCAGCACGGCGGTGTTGCGACCGGCCAGCGCCCGGGCCATGGCGAGCAACTGGTGCTGGTATTTGAGATCCAGCGCAGAGGTGGGCTCGTCCAGCAGCAGCAGCCGCGCTTGTTGCGGTTCCTCCGGGGCCTGCCAGATCTGGGCCAGTACCCGGGCGAACTGCACCCGTTGACGCTCCCCGCCGGAAAGGCCGGGATAGAGGCGGTTCGCCAGATGGTCGACCCCGGCGTGGGTCATGGCGGCGCGGACTATCTCGTCGCGCCGGCTGGCAGGCTCGCTGTAGGGCAGCCGGCCCATGGCCACCACCTCTTCGCACAGGAAGGGGAAGCTCAAGGAGGAGCTTTGCGGCAGCACACCGACCCGGTGGGCCAGTGCGTTGTCGGCCCACCCCCTGCGGGTCTGGCCGAACAGGTGGATCTCCCCTTCATGTTCCAGCTCGCCGGTCAGGCACTTGAGCAGCGAGCTTTTGCCCGCCCCGTTGGGGCCGAGCAGGGCGGTCAGGCTGCCGGCATGCAGGTCGAGATCCAGGCTGTCCAGGATAAGCCGGTTGCCACGACTGAGGCGAAGACCCCGGCAACTGAGCAGGGGGGAGGGGGATCCGGGCAAGGTGACGATCTCCTGTTACAGGGTTCGGCGGCTCTTGACCAAGAGCCAGATGAAGAAGGGGGCCCCCAGCAGGGCGGTGATGATGCCGACGGGCAGCTCGGCCGGTGCGAGCAGGGTGCGTGCCAGCATGTCTGCCCCCAGCAGCAGGCCAGCCCCCAGCAGGGCAGACAGCGGCAACAGGCGGACATGGTTGGGACCGGCCAGCAGCCGTACCAGATGGGGAACCACCAGGCCGACAAAGCCGATCATGCCCGCCACGGCCACCGCCACGCCGACACCAGCAGCGGTGAGCAGGATGAGGCGACGCTTCAGCGTCTGCACGTTCACCCCCAGATGCCGTGCCTCTCCCTCTCCCAGCAGCAGAGCGTTGAGGGGATTGGCATCGCGCATGAACAGCAGCAGCAAAGCGGCCAGGGTCAGCAGCGCCAGCGTCACATCGACCGGCTTGCCTGCCGCCAGGGAGCCCATCTGCCACAGGCTCAGGTTGCGCAGCATCTGATCGTCGGCGAGATAGGTGAGCAGTCCGATGACGGCGCCGGAGAGCGCCGTGATGGCCACCCCGGCCAGCAGCATCACGGTGACCGAGGTGCCCCCTTCCCGGGTACCCAGCAGATAGACGAGGGTGGTGGTGAGGGCTCCGCCGAGAAAGGCGAGCAGGGGCAGCAACCCCAGGCCGAGCAGGCTCTGCAGGTGCGAGCCCAACGGGGCGAGCAGCACGATGGCCAGGGCCGCGCCGAGTGCCGCCCCACCCGACACCCCTATGATGCCGGGGTCTGCCAGGGGGTTGCGAAACAGTCCCTGCATGACGGCGCCGCAGAGGCCGAGAATGCCCCCCACGGCAATGCAGAGCAGGGTTCGTGGCAGACGGATCTCCTGCACGATCAATAATTTGTGAGCCTCAATCCCGCTCTGTGGTCCGGCAAACAGGGCGCGCAGGCTCTCGCCAAGGGAGAGGGACATGGGGCCGGTCGCGAGGGACCCGACCAGCAGCAACGCCAGCGCGCAGCCGGTCAGGGCGAGCAGCCAGGGCAGTGGCAGGCGCATCAGGAACCCTGCTTGATCCACTGGGCGATCTGGTTCGCCTGTTGCAGGGAACGAAGGCTGAGGCCCCCTTGCAGGGCATGTCCGTCGATGGCGTGGATGGCCTTGTTCTTGCCTGCCGGGGTGGCTGACAGGGCGGGCACCTGGCTCAGAACGGCGTCGGGATCCTGATACTGCTGCCAGTCGCGACCGCTCACCAGCACCAGATCAGGTTGCAGCTCGATGAGGGATTCGGTGGAGACGGGCTTGTAGTCGTGGAGCCCAGCCACCGGATTGACGCCGCCCGCCAGGGTGACGAGAGCGCTGGCGGTGGTGTTGCCGCCAGCGATGCTGGTGGGTTGACCCTTGTGCAGCAGCAGGAAGGCGACCTTGAGGGGCTTGTTCTGCTTCGCCTGCGCCGCCAGGGTGTCGCTTTGGGCGGCAATTTCCTCCTTGAGCTTGCTCCCTGCCGTCTGGTCACCCAGGAGATGGGCCAGGGTGTCGATACGCTCGTTGAGGTTGGCCAGCGTAGGGGCTGTGGCCATGACCTCGACCTTGACGTTGGCACGGCGCAACTGATCAAGCGTGCTGTTCGGGCCCATCTCGTCGCTGCCGACCACCAGGGTCGGAGAGAGGCTCAGGATCCCTTCGGCGGCGAGGGCGCGGTGATAGCCGACCTTGGGCACGCCTCTGGGCTCCGGACTGCTGACATCGGTGGCGACCAGGCTCTGCTCGCCCCCCAGCGCCAGGATGAGTTCCGTGGTGGCCGGGCCTATGCTGACGATACGCTCCACCGCCATGACGGATGGGGAAGAGAGGGAAAGGGCACAGCCGAGCAGGCTGAATGCGAGGGCAAAACGACGGCCCATGCGAACCTCCGAAGGGTGAATGAAATAGGGTTGCCGCCGAGAATATCAAGTCGCCCATCAAAATGCACTGAGAATGAAAGCGATTATCAATTGCGTTACTTGGGGCGCTTTATTACAGTATCCGCCGCGACACCGAGCACCATCGCCAGATCATCCAGGGAGAACCGATGAGCATTGCACAACGCATTCAGGCGCTGCTGGAGCAAGACCCCAGCGCCCACCCGTCCACCCTCGCCACCGAGCTGGCCGTCAGCGAGTGGGAGGTGGTACGCCATCTGCCTGCCGCCCTGATGACGCAAGTGCCGGCCGGGGAGGCCGAAGCCCTGCTGGCGGACCTGTCCAGCTGGGGTCAGGTGACCACCATCGTCGAATCCGACGGCTCCATCTTCGAGGTGAAGGCTCCCTTCCCCAAGGGCAAGAACGCGCGCGGCTACTACAACCTGATGGGGCGGGACGGCGAACTGCACGGCCACCTCAAGCTCGACAACGTGGCGGGCATCGCCTTGGTCAGCAAGCTCTTCATGGGCAAGGAAGGGCACTCCTTCCAGTTCTTCGGCCACAGTGGCCGCTGCATTTTCAAGATCTACCTGGGCCGGGACGAGCAGCGTCAACTGCTGCCTGAGCAGGTGGAGCGTTTCATGGCCCTGCGCCGTCAGTATCAAGAGGAAGTGAAAGCATGAGTGAACGTCAGGAGCGCCTGCAAAACCGCCTGCAACCGGAGATCCGCGAGTTCCGCGACGGTTGCCGTACCCTGCAGCTCGCCACTGTGGATGGTGAAGGCAACCCCAATGCCAGCTATGCCCCCTTCGTGCTGCAGGAAGATGGATACTATGTGCTCATCTCCGAGATAGCTCGCCACGCCCGCAACCTGCAACAGGTGCCCAAGGTATCGCTGATGCTGATCGAGGACGAAACCGGTGCCCGCGAGCTGTTTGCCCGCAAGCGTCTGACCTTCGATGCGGTCGCCGAGGTGGTGGCGCGCGACGACGCACGCTGGGAGAAGGCTGTTGCGGCGCTGGAAGGGCAATTCGGTGAAATCGTCAAAGGTCTTTCCAACCTCAAGGACTTCGTGCTGTTTAGGCTCAAGCCCGAGCAGGGGCTGTTCGTCAAGGGATTCGGTCAGGCGTTCCGTGTCTCCGGCGACGAGCTGGTGGACTTCGTTCACCTGGTGGAAGGGCACAAACGCATCGACAACGGCGCCGAGCTGACCAGCCCGGCGGATGAACCCGTTTGAGGGGACAGTTAGCGAGATGAGAAACGGGCAGCCTGGGCTGCCCGTTTTGTTGTTATGTCCCGGGTTACTCTTGCCAGCCTGCCTGGTTGGGGAAGGCATCGCGATCGGCCTGGGTGGCGCTCTCGTTGCATTCCCCGCGGATCTTCCAGGAGGTCTGGCTGAGGACGATATAGCCGCTTCGGCAATACTTGCGTGTGGCCAGCATCTGGGTGAGCTGCTCGTCCTGCAGGGCTTCCCGGCGTTCCAGCAGGCTCTTGTCGCGGCGGCTCAGCCGGTTGTCATCTCCCTCCTGCAACCGGGTTGGCAGGACGTCGAGAGGGGCGGCCTCAAAGGTGAAGCGCTTGCTCCCGTCGTCGCTGATATGGGTGTGGAACAGGGGGGCCGGGCCATCTGGTGCTGCCCCCGGCAATCCGGAGCAGGCGGTGAGCGCCGGTAACAGCAGCGTGAGGGCAACGGCAGAGAGTAGACGCACACAAGACTCCAATCGGGTGTTCACATCAGGACGGGCAGCTTAACACGCCCGCTCGGGTTAAATGGTGGCCAGCAGCTCATCCGTCGTGAGCAGGGTCACGCTTCTGCCTTGAGGCAGGCTCAGATGCTGCCACATGAAGTGGTGGTGCTGGATGATCTGCTCCGCACTCAGGTGCGGCCTGTCCGCCGTGGTATGGGCGTCGGTCACCGCAAAGGCGTCAAAGCCCCTGGCGGCGGCGCTGCGCAACGTGGTATCGACGCAAAAGTCGGTGGCACAGCCGCAGATAAGCAGTCTGTCTACCGACTGCTCTGCCAGCAGGAAGCCGAGCTCGGTATCGAGGAAGCTGTCACAGGCGGTCTTGCGCACCCGGCTGTCGTGGGGAGACGGGGACAGATCGGCGTGCAGTTGCCAGCCCGCACTGCCAGGTTCCAGCTCGGAACCCGGTTCGTCGTGTTGCACATAGATGACCCGTCCGTGTTGGCCCCGCACGCGATCGGCCAGACGATTGATGTTGGCGATGACCTGGGCATCCTGATGGCGGGGGTTATCGAACAACCCCTGTTGCATGTCGATGACGAGTAACACATCCATATGAAATCCTTGGGCTATTTTGAGGGTTGCAACCATTGGCTGCAGTCACGGCTTCGGGATTGATGCAGTGCGCCCATATCTTGCTTCATTTCCTTTGCATTTAGCCAGCGTTCCGGCAGGGGAGCGATGTGGACCCTGACATCGGCGTCTCTCCCGGGGGCTGTCTCGTCATCGGTTTGCGGCACGATGAGTGCCACCTTGAGTGCCGGATTGCGGCTGGCGATGCGACTGGCGATCCCGAGTCCCCCCTCCACGTGGAAGTTGCCTGCGATATGCATGATGCGCCTGCCGGGATGCTTGCCCAGATAATCCACCATGCTTTCGGCCATGGTGTCGTCCCAGCTGGTCTGGGCGGCGAAGCGACGGGCATTGCCGTCCGCATCCCCATGGTGCATGGAGGCCATGAACTTCTGGCGGTAGCCGTCATCCCCCAGAGTCAGCTCGCGGGCCAGCTGGCTGCGGCGATTGGCCGGCAGTTTGTCGAGCCAGGCCGGTCCCTCCTGACCGACGCAGCTCACCAGAGGTTTGGGGGCATTGGCGGCGATCACTGGCAGGTGCTGCGCCTTGGCGAACTCCACCAGAGGGCGGTAATCACTCTGGTAGTTGGGCCAGGCATGGCCATCTCGAATGAGGGCCGATTCGCCGATGCGTCCGGCCAGGTAGGCATCCAGCACCGGCTGATCGGCGCGGCTGAACTGCTCCATGGAGAGCACCAGGGCCCGGCCATCTGCCTGCGACATCTCGTCAAGCCCCGCCAGCAGACGGGCCTGCAACAGATGGATGGCCGGGTGAGTGTGAAGCTCCCCCACCAGCACGATGTCGGCATCCGCCACCCGGGCCACCGCCTGCTCGAAGGTCAGCGCCTGCCCCTGGGCCGTATCGAGCCGTGCGTGATAGAGGGTCTCGGGTGGGGTGTTCTGCGGCGTGGTGGCGCAGGCGGCCAGCAGCAGGGGCAGGGCGAGCAGGGGGAGTCGTCGGATCATGGTTACTCACTCAAGAAACAGGAGATGGGAAAAGGCTGCACCATGGGATGGCGGCATGGCGAGCGAAAAAGTGGCGCCAGTGTAAGGGGGAATGACGACAAAGTGAAATGAGAATGATTCACTTTATTATTGATCTTTGTCTCTGGCGGGGTAATATGCCTTCCGCTTGATAATAATTCTCAATAAGGACTTTGCAGTGGCGCACAACAACACCCCCTCCCTGATAGCCTTCGCCGTGGCGGCCGGGCTGATCTCCCCCGCTTTCGCCGCAGACAAGAAAGCCGATGAAGTCATGGTCGTCAGCGGCTCCCGGATGGAACAGAAGCTGGAAGATGTTTCCGGTCCCATCGCCGTCATTACCTCGGAGCAGATTGAAGAGCAGGTCGTCAGCAACGTCGCCGATCTGTTCCGCTATGAGCCCGGGGTGAGCGTGCAGGGAGGCGCTGGAGATGCCCAGACCTTCACCATTCGCGGCATGAGCGAAAACCGGGTCAAGGTGGTGCAGGACGGTGTGCGCCAGAACGATGCCTACAAGAATGGCGGCGTGGGTCAGACCTACTTCGACACCGACATGATCAAGCAGGTGGAAGTGGCCAAAGGGCCGGCCTCAGCCGCTTACGGTTCCGATGCTCTGGGAGGCGTCATTGCCATCACCACCAAGGATGCTGGCGACTTCCTCAAGGGCCGCGACAGCTATCTGGATGCGACCACGGGTTATGCCTCCAGCAGCCACCAGAGAATGGCCGGCATCACGGGGGCGCTGCGCACCGGGGAAGTCGAGAACCTGCTGCGCTACACATGGCGCGATGGCGGTGTCACCCAGAATTATGACGGCGACAAGAACGAGTTCGACATCGTCAGCCAGGCCGTGCTGTTCAAGAGCAAGTGGAATCTCTCCGATGATCAGTTCCTGAAACTGACGGTGGATTACTTCACCGAGGGGCAGGATCCGGATGCCATCGATCTGACCAAGGCGGGCTCCGTCTTCAACCAGCCCATTACCGACAAGGAGACCGACAACCTCTCCCTGGTACTGGATCATGGCCTCGCCCTGAACGCCCCCTGGGCGGATCGCGTGGACAGCAAGATCTACTACAGCCGCGCCAAGCAGACCCTGGATCAGTACGCTTCGTCCAAGTATCCGGTCATGCCGGGCAACCCCTATGTGACCAAGAACTCTCTGGATCACAACGGTTTCGAGCAGGAGAGCCTGGGCGCCCAGGTGAAGTTCAACAAGGCGCTCGCCAGCCAGCGTCTGGCCTGGGGCCTGGAATACGAGCACACCGACAACGAGCGCACCCGCTTCAAGGGGCCGACCGTTCCGGGTGACTTCGTCGGCTACAACGAGCTGAGCTTCCCCTCCACCACCAGCGAGCGCAGTGCGCTCTGGGCCTTTGACGAGATCAAGTTCGGCGAGCGTTGGGTGCTGACCCCGGGCGTGCGTTACGACTACTACAAGATGACCCCGGATGAGGATCCCGCCTACACGGGCGAGAACATGAAGAAGATCTCCGAAGGGGAGTTCTCTCCCAAGCTGGGGCTGGTGTTCAAGGCGCACGAGGCGGCGAACCTGTTCGCCCAGTACAGCCACGGCTTCAAGGCGCCCATGTATGACAACGCCTTCTCCACCTTGAACCACCAGGCGTATGGCTATCGCATCGAGCCCAACCCGAACCTCAAGCCAGAGAGCAGCGACGGCATCGATCTGGGGGTGCGCGGCAGCCGTGGCGGGTTCAGCTATGAAGTGGCCACCTTCTACAACAAGTTCGACGACTTCATCGAGCTGACGGCCGTGGGTACCGAAGGCCGTACCGCCCTCTATCAGTACCAGAACCTGGACAAGGCGACCACCAAGGGGGCCGAGGCCAAGGCGGACTACTGGTTGAACGAGCTGGTCAACGTCTGGGGCAACCTGGCCTACATCGAGGGCAAGGATGGCGAGGGCAACTACATCAACAGCCTGAGCCCCCTGAACGGCAGCGTCGGGGTGCGTCTGGAGCAGCCGAACTGGAACATCAACACCGCATTGCGCTTTGCCGACGACATGGACAAGGTGGGCAAGGATGCGCGAGGCAACGACAACATCAAGAGCGCAGGCTGGGGCGTGGTGGATCTCTATGCCCAGTTCAAGCCGGTGCAGGACCTGCAGCTCAACGTGGGGGTATTCAACCTGTTTGACAAGGAGTACGTGAGCTACGAGAGCATCACCGGCCTTGCCGCCACCGCGGATACCAGCAAGCAGACCGAGCCTGGCCGCAACCTCAGTGCACGGGTCAAGTACGTGTTCTGATGGTCGTCGACCAGCATGAAGGAAAAGGGGCCCTCGGGCCCCTTTTGTCATGAAGGTCGGCGTCTGCAAAAAAGAAACCCGCCAGGGGCGGGTGGAAGGATTGCAACACTCATCAGGAAGCGGTGTTACCCAATAGACAGGGGGATGTGACAAAGGTTCAACTTTATTGATAATTATGGTTTTTATCTGTCATGCCGCCTGGGGATCCCCGCCCCGAAATCGGTTATCATTTGTGCCCCTTGTCATGCAGCCCGAGCCTCTATGCCCGCGTTCTCCTGGTTAGCCCTGTTTTTTGGCGCCTTCTACTTCGTTTATGGCGCCTACCTGCCGTTCTGGTCGCTCTGGCTGGAAGGCATCGGGGTGAGTACTGAACAGATAGGGCTGTTGCTGGGGGTGGGCATGGCCATCCGCTTTGCCGGCAACCTGATGGTGATGGGGCGAGTCAAGGGGGCCGGCCAGTTGCTGCCCGTCACCCGGCTGCTCTGCCTGCTGAGTCTGCTGGCCTTCCTCGGCTTCTATCTGGGCCACAGCCTCTGGTGGCTGGTGGTGCTGACCCTGGCGGCCAACTTCATCTACCCGACCCTGATGCCCATGGGAGAGGCGCTTGCCACCCGCATGGTGGTTCAGACTCACCTCGACTACGGCAAGGTGCGGCTGTGCGGCTCCTTTGCTTTTATCGTCGCCTCCACCCTGGTGGGGGCCCTGGTGGGCAACTTTGGCAGCGACTGGGTGCTGCACACCATGGTGGCCGGGCTGCTGATCATGCTGGGGCTCAGCCTGCTGCCGCTGCGACCCGCCCCCCGGGAGCTGCAAGGGGAGCGGGCCAAGGCCTCGCTGCTCGTCACGCTCAGGTCGGCCCCGGTGCGCCGCTTCCTGCTCATCACCGCCCTGCTGCAGGGGAGCCACGCGGCCTACTACGGTTTCAGCGCCATCTACTGGAAGAGCGCTGGCTACAGCGGCACCCTGATCGGGTATCTCTGGGCTCTGGGAGTGGTGGCGGAGATCGCCATGTTCGCCGCGGACAAGCGCTTCCTCCAGCGCTTCGGCGCCCAGACCCTGTTTCTGGTGGGGGCCCTTGGCTGCGTGGTGCGCTGGGTGCTGCTCGGCAGTTCTACCGACCTGGCGGTGCTGGTGCTCGGCCAACTGCTGCACGGGGTCACCTTCTGCGTCAGTCACCTCGGCGCCATCCGCTTCATGACCCGCCAGTTGCCCGCGGAGCAGCAGATCCCCACCCAGGCGCTCTATGCTGCCCTGGGTCTTGGCATGACGGTGGCGGCCCTGATGGCGATCTGCGGCGTGCTGTTCGAGCCGCTGGGGGGAGGCATCTTCTTTATCATGGTGCTGGTCGTGCTGCCGGTCTTCGTGTTGCGGCTGCGTGAAGAGAGCCCTGAACAGGGCCGATGACACAGGTCTGCCGGTCTCTGGCGCGGCAGGCCTCCGACTTATCTGGACAAGGGAAGTAGAGAGATGCACCAAGGATGGCTGCTGATCGGGTTGTCGCTCGCCTATCTGGGCTTGCTGTTCCTCATCGCCTATGTGGCGGACAAGAACAAGCGCCGTCGCCCCAAGGGGCAGCCTCTGCTCTACAGCCTGTCGCTGGCGGTCTATTGCACCTCCTGGACCTTCTTCGGCACCGTGGGCCAGGCCAGCGAATCCCCCTGGTCGCCGGTGCCCATCTACCTGGGCCCCATGCTGGTGTTCCTGTTTGGCTGGCGCCTGCTGGCCCGCCTCATCCTGGTGGCCAAGCGCGAGCACATCACCTCCATCGCCGATTTCATCGCCGCTCGTTATGGCAAGTCCCAGCGCCTGGCCATGGTGATCAGCCTCATCGCCGTCATGGGGATACTTCCCTACCTGGTGCTGCAGCTCAAGGCGATCGTCACCGGGCTCGATCTGCTGATGGCCAACAGCACGGGGGTCAGCCCCACCAGCAACATGGCGGAGCTGGCGCTGGGGGTCACCCTGCTGCTGGCCCTGTTCAGCATTCTGTTCGGCACCCGCAACCTGGATGCCACCGAGCACCACAGGGGCATGGTGGTGGCCATCGCCTTCGAGTCCGTGGTCAAGCTGCTCGCCTTCATGGCGGTGGGGGGCTTTGCGCTCTGGCTCATCATCGCCAGACCGAGCGAGGCGCGTACCCTGGTGGCGGGCGACTTCCTCGATGCGGTGGTGGCGGTGACGCCGGGCGGCCTGCTGGAGCTCGCCATCTACACCCTGATCGCCATGTGTGCCGTCATCTGCCTGCCGCGCCAGTTTCACGTGACCGTGGTGGAGAACAACCAGGGGCAGGATCTGCACTGGGCCCGCTGGATCTTCCCCCTCTATCTCTTCCTGATGGGGCTCTTCATCTGGCCGCTGGCGCTGGCAGGCAAGCAGTGGGTCGGGGCAGACATGGCCTCGGACACCTATGTGATAAGCCTCCCCATGTCCCTCGGATTCGACGGCATGGCGATGCTGGCATTTCTCGGCGGCACCTCGGCGGCCACCGGCATGGTGATCGTCTGCACCATCGCCCTGGCCATCATGGTCAGCAACGATCTGGTGTTGCCGGTCCTGCTGCGCCGGGTCTGGCAACAGGGGCGGGACGAGCGCCTGATGCGGTTGCTGCTGCAGGTGCGTCGGGGGGCCATCTTGCTGATTTTGCTGGCGGCCTGGGCGCTCTATCTCTGGCTCGGGGATCTCACCAGTCTGTCGCGCATCGGTTACCTTTCGTTCGGGGCCGTGGCCCAGTTCGCACCGGCCCTGCTGCTCGGCCTGTACTGGCGTCATGGCAATCGCAAGGGCGTCTATCTCGGGCTCGCCCTCGGGGTCAGCCTCTGGTTCGTGACCCTGCTGGCGGAGAGCGGACTGCTGGCTGGCTCCCCCCTCGAAGCCCTGCTGGCGCCCCCAGACTGGCCGGCGGTGCGGGATCTGAGTTTGGGGGCCTGGTGCCTCTTCCTGAGTCTTCTGCTCAACCTCGCCGGCTATGTGGCGGGCTCCCTGCTGTCACGGGCGGCGGTGAGCGAGCGGCTGCAGGCCGCCAACTTCGTCGGCAAGACGAGCCGGGATACCTCGGCGCTCTATCATGCGCGGGTCTCGGTGAAGGAGCTGGAGATGCTGGCAGCCCGCTTCGTCGGTTCCAGCCGCGTCAAGCGGGCCTTCGGCCGCTTCGCCGGCGAGCGGGGAGGCACCCTGGCGCCCCAGATGCAGGCCTCGGCGGAGCTCATCGCCCACACGGAGCGACTGCTGGCGGGGGTGTTCGGTACCTCGTCCGCCCGCCTGGTGCTGGCCTCTGCCCTGCAGGGACGCAACATGCAGCTCGAGGAGATCGCCACCATAGTGGACGAGGCCTCCGACATGTTCCGCTTCAACCGCGGCCTGTTGCAGGGGGCAATCGAACACATGGGCCAGGGGATCTCCGTGGTGGACAGGGAGCTCAGGCTGGTGGCCTGGAACCGACGCTACATCGAGCTGTTCTCCTATCCCCCCGGTCTCATTCAGGTGGGCCGTTCCATCGAGGAGATCATCCGCTACAACGCCGGACAGGGGTTGTGCGGTCAGGGAGACATCGAGGCCCAGGTGGCGCGGCGGGTTGCCTTCATGAAGCGTGGCAGCCCCCATGTCTCGGCGCGGGAGCGTCCCGATGGCCGGGTCATCGAGATGCAGGGCAACCCCATGCCTGCGGGGGGCTTTGTCATGACCTTCACCGATATCACCCCGTTCAGGGCGGCGGAGCGGGTGCTGCGAGAAGCGAACGAGCACCTGGAGGCGCGGGTGGCCGAGCGCACCCACGAGCTCTCCGAACTCAACCGCCAACTGCTGCTGGTAAACCAGCAGGTGGAGCGGGCCAACCAGTCCAAGAGTCGGTTCCTTGCGGCGGTGAGCCACGACCTGACCCAGCCGCTGAACGCGGCCAAGCTCTTTACCTCCTCCTTGCTGGAGATGCTGCCCTCGGAGGACGAACCGGCCCGCATCGCTCGCCACATCGACGACGCCCTGGGGGCGACCGAGGATCTCATCACGGATCTGCTGGACATCTCGCGCCTCGAGGCGGGCAAGTTCAAGGCGAAGAAGCTCGATTTCGCCCTGAGCGATGTGCTGGACAATCTCAAGGCGGAATTCGGCGTGCTGGCCCAGGCCGGTGGGATCCAGTTCTCCGTGGTGGAGAGCCGCCTTGCGGTCTACAGCGATGTGCGCTTGCTGCGGCGGGTGTTGCAGAACTTCCTCACCAACGCATTTCGCTACAACCCCGGCGGTCGGGTGCTGCTCGGCTGTCGCCGTATGGGGGATAAGGTGCGCATCGAGGTGTGGGACAACGGCCCCGGCATCCCGGAGGGCAAGCAGGAGGCGATCTTCGACGAGTTTTCCCGCCTCGATCACTCCCGCACCGCCAGGGAGCAGGGGCTTGGCCTCGGGCTCGCCATCGCCCGCGGCATCTCGCTGGTGCTGGGTCATCAGCTCTCCCTGCGCAGCTGGCCCGGAGCGGGGTCCGTCTTTGCCATCACCCTGAACCTCGCGACCCGGCCCGTCATCCCCAGCCAGGTGACGACCCCGGCCCTGCGAGACAGCCAGCTGGAAGGGGTCAGGATCCTCTGCATCGACAACGAGGAGGATATCCTCATCGCCATGGCCTCGCTGCTGGGACGCTGGGGCTGCGAGGTGCGCTGTGCCCAGAGCCTGGAGCAGGCGGAAGAGATCATCGGCGGCGGCTTCCTGCCTGCGCTGGTGCTGTCGGATTATCACTTGGATGACGGCAAGACCGGGTTGCAGGCACTGCACATGATCAGGCTGGCCCACGGCAACGGTATCGGCGGCATCATCATCAGTGCGGATCGCAAGAGCGAGTTGCAGACACAGATCCGTGAGCACGGCTTCGGCTACGTGAGCAAACCGGTCAAACCTCTCAAGCTGCGCGCCCTGATGAACAGCCTGCTGATGCCGGTTCAGTGACTGGTCTCACAGAATCGAGCATTGGCTGAACATTTTCTGGATGCCATCCAGACGTCATGATCGACGATGATGATGCCTCTTTCGTCGCCATTTTCCGGATTTGGTGATAATTGAGTCTTGCTGGGTGTCACTTTTGGCAGGTGGCACCCGGGCGACTCTCCTCTATAGTCATTCGGCGATTATTTTTGTCGCAAATCAAGTTGTGCAAAAAGGCAAACCGGATGAAAGTCCGGGACGCAAAGCTTCCGGTCTAAGGGTCTGCGTACCTAGGATAGCGGGGCCACCACAGGTTGTATCGTCCATGGGCCAAGCCATGGTTGCGATGTTGTCTGCGTTACCTGGCAGGTTGCGTTGCCTTTTTCGTTGTTAATTCCAATAACGAAATAAGGAAGTTCAAATATGTTAAGTCCAAAACTTTCCCTGCTGGCGCTTCTGGTCGGGGGGCTTTGCACTACCTCCGCCTTCGCCGCTGCCCCGGGCAAACCCACCATTGGCTCCGGCCCCACCAAGTTTGCCATCGTTGAAGTCAATCAGGCCGCTTCGGCCTACAACCAGCTGGTGACCGTCCACAAGGATGGCGCTCCCGTGAGCGTGACCTGGAACCTCTGGTCCGGTGACGTCGGACAGACCGCCAAGGTACTGCTCGACGGCAAGGAGGTGTGGTCAGGCCCGGCCTCCGCCGCGGGTACCGCCAACTTCAAGGTCACCAAGGGGGGGCGTTACCAGATGCAGGTGGCCCTGTGCAACGCCGACGGCTGCACCCTCTCCGACAAGAAGGAGCTGATGGTCGCCGATACCGACGGCAGCCACCTGGCGCCGCTCAATGCGCCCCTCAAGGAGAACAACAAGCCCTACGCCAACAAGTCTGGCAAGGTGGTGGGGGCCTACTACGTGGAGTGGGGTGTCTATGGTCGCAAGTTCACCGTGGACAAGATCCCGGCCCAGAACCTGACCCATATCCTCTACGGCTTCACCCCCATCTGCGGTGGCAACGGCATCAACGACAGCCTCAAAGAGATCTCCGGCAGCTTCGAGGCGTTGCAGCGCTCCTGTGCGGGCCGCGAAGACTTCAAGGTCTCCATCCATGATCCCTGGGCGGCGATCCAGATGTCCCAGGGCAACCTCAGCGCCTGGGATGAGCCCTACAAGGGCAACTTCGGCAACCTGATGGCCCTCAAACAGGCCCACCCGGACCTCAAGATCCTGCCGTCTGTCGGCGGATGGACCCTCTCCGATCCCTTCTATTTCCTGGGTGACAAGACCAAGCGCGATACCTTCGTCGCCTCGGTCAAAGAGTTCCTGCAGACCTGGAAATTCTTCGACGGCGTGGACATCGACTGGGAGTTCCCGGGCGGACAGGGGGCCAACCCCAGCCTGGGCGGCCCGAATGACGGCGCCACCTATGTGGTGCTGATGAAGGAGTTGCGAGCCATGCTCGATGAACTGGAAGCCGAGACCGGCCGCCAGTATGAGCTGACCTCGGCCATCAGCGCCGGAGGCGACAAGATCGCCAAGGTGGATTATCAGGCGGCCCAGCAGTACATGGACCACATCTTCCTGATGAGCTACGACTTCAGCGGCGCCTTCGACCTGACGAATCTGGCCCACCAGACCAACCTCTTTGCCTCCAGCTGGGATCCGGCCACCAAGTACACCACCGACAAGGGCGTCAAGGCGCTGCTGGGTCAGGGGGTGACACCGGGCAAGATAGTGGTGGGGGCGGCCATGTATGGCCGTGGCTGGACCGGAGTGAAGAACTACCAGGCCGGCAACCCCTTCACCGGCACCGCCACCGGACCGGTGAGCGGTACCTGGGAAAATGGCGTGGTGGATTACCGCGACATCGTCAACAACCGCATGGGCGCAGGCTGGGAGCAGGGCTATGACGAGTCGGCCGAGGCCCCCTATGTCTTCAAGGCCAGCAGTGGTGACCTCATTACCTTCGACAACGACCGCTCGGTCAAGGCCAAGGGGCAGTACGTGCTGGCGAACCAGCTCGGCGGTCTGTTCGCCTGGGAAATTGATGCGGACAACGGCGACATCCTCAACGCCATGCACGAGGGGCTGGGCCACGGCGAGAGTACGCTGCCGCCGGTCAACAAGCCGCCGGTTGCCAATGCCGGCAGCGATCTGAGTGCCACCGGCCCGGCCGAGGTGACCCTCAACGGCAGTGCCTCCCACGATCCGGAAAACGGGGCGCTGACCTACAGCTGGAAACAGGTCTCCGGACCCCAGGCCAGCCTGCTGGATGCCACCCAGGCCAAGGCCCGTGTGGTACTGGATGCCGTCAGCAGCGACATCAATCTGGTGTTCGAGCTGACCGTGACCGACGATCAGGGGCTCTCGGCCAAGGATCAGGTGGTGGTCACCAACAAGGCGCCGCAGCCGAACCTGCCCCCCGTGGTCAGCGTACCGGCCAGTGCGACCGTCGAGGCCGGCAAGCAGGTGAGCATCAAGGCCACCGCTTCCGATCCCAATGGTGATGCCCTGAGCTATCAGTGGACAGTGCCGGCCGGGCTCAGCGCCACCGGTCTGGACAGCGCGACCCTGGTGGTAACGGGTTCGAACGTGACCAGTGATAAGGCCTACGATCTGACCCTGGTGGTCACCGACGGGGCGCTGGATGCCACAGCCGTTACCCGCCTGACCGTCAAGCCGGCCAGTACAGGTGCTGGCTGCGAGGCCAGCGATCCGGATGCGGCCAACCATCCGGCCTGGAGTGCAGGTACCGTCTACAACACCAATGACAAGGTGAGCCACAAGCAACTGGTGTGGCAGGCCAAGTATTGGACCCAGGGCAACGAGCCGAGCCGCACCGCCGATCAGTGGAAACTGGTGAGCCAGGTGCAACTGGGTTGGGATGCCGGAGTGGTCTACAACGGCGGTGATGTCACCAGCCACAACGGCCGCAAGTGGAAGGCCCAGTACTGGACCAAGGGCGATGAGCCCGGCAAGGCCGCCGTCTGGGTCGATCAGGGCGCGGCGAGCTGCGACTGATCTGCCGTGATGAATAATGGGGCCGAGGGCCCCATTTTTGTCTTGCTGCGTGGTCGGGTGTCTCTTCCTGTCAGGGGAAAGGCGCACTCGCTTTGTCAAAAAGGCCCGTCAGGGCCTTTTTTCATGGTTTGTCACCGGTTTACAGCGGTTTTTGCCACAGGCTGAGCAGCAGATCCTGCTCGAGGGCGTCGGGCCCCTGGTGGGTGAAGGCGTGGCGCTGCTCGCCGCTGGCACGCCAGCCGAGGCGACTGGTCTCCAGAATGTGCTCGCGCAGGCCCTGATCCAGCGCCGTACTGAACTGGGCGCGTTGCTGGGCAACATTGACAAGCCCGGTGAGGGCGGGCCAGCTCAGGGGATGTTCCATGCTCACCGGATTGAGGCTGACGCGCAATTGCCACTGATGGCGAGGGCCTGGCTGCACGTGGAGCAGATAGCCGCCCGGCGCCAGCCAGCTGACCAGGAGTTCCGTCTTGACCTTGAGGTCGTTGACCAGCAGCACCTGGGCCGTGCCAGGCAGCAGCGGGGCGCGCGCCGGGTCGGCGATGACGAACTGGCCTTCCGGTTGCGCCTTGTTGGCGGCGAAGATGGCATTCTTGGCCAGATCGAAACCTCCGACCTGCCAGCCGGGCAGCCGCTCAGCCAGGGCGCGGCAGTAGTACCCCTCGCCGCAGCCGAGGTGGACAAGCTCGTGCTCGCCAAGAGGAGCGAGCAGGTTCGCCATGGCGTCCACCAGAGGCACCTGGTGGCCTTGTTCCAGGAAGCGGCGCTTGGCGCGCAGCAGGGCCCGGCTGTCGCTGTCCTTGGGATTCTTCTTGCCGGGGATGAGGTCCAGATAGCCTTCCGGTGCGGGATCGAAGTGGTGCTTGTTGTCGCAATAGACCCCGCGGGAGGCGGCATGAAGGTGCAGGGGGCTGCGGCAAAGGGGGCATTGAAGGTGCATAGGAGTTCTCTTGGCGAAGGCCATGACGGCGGGGCGTTCGGGATTATAGGGGAGAGGATCGGAAAAGGCTGCCATGGGCAGCCTTTTTATCCAACGGCGCTGTGCGGGCGCCGTCGGCGGAACCCGGTCAGCGGGTACCAAACACCACTATGGTCTTGCCGTGGGCGGAGATGAGCTCCTGCTCTTCCAGCATCTTGAGGATGCGGCCGACGGTTTCACGGGAGCAGCCGACGATCTGGCCGATCTCCTGGCGGGTGATCTTGATCTGCATGCCATCCGGGTGGGTCATGGCATCCGGCTGTTTGGCCAGGTTGAGCAGGGTCTGGGCAATGCGGCCGGTCACGTCCAGGAAGGCGAGGTTGCCGACCTTCTGGCTGGTGTGTTGCAGGCGCTTGGCCATTTGACCGGATAGACGCATCAGGATGTCCGGGTTGACCTGGATCAGCTGACGGAACTTCTTGTAGGAGATCTCGGCGACTTCACAGGCACCTTTGGCGCGCACCCAGGCGGAACGCTCCGGATTCTCGTTCTCTTCGAACATCCCCATCTCGCCCAGGAAATCCCCCTGATTCAGGTAGGAGAGGATCATCTCCTTGCCTTCGTCATCCTTGATCAGGACGGCGACGGTGCCCTTGACGATGTAGTAGAGGGTTTCCGCTTTTTCACCGGCGTGGATCAGGGTGCTCTTGGCGGGATACTTATGAATGTGGCAATGCGACAAGAACCACTCAAGGGTGGGATCGCTTTGCGGTTTGCCAATGATCATGAGACTTCCTCTGTAGTGTCATTTTTATGGACTGTGCGTCCAGGCAAGTTGCCAAGCTTGCCATTCCTTACTCTTTGGTCGCAGTAGAATAAGAGCCTTTGCCTGTGCTGACAAGGCTTTGGGGTTTTGCCGTCCACCGATGAGCCGCCATCTGCTGCGTCGTCCGGGGCATTCTAGGCAAGAAGAGAAGGTCGGATGTTGATTTCGATCTATTTCCCTTTGGGTCGTCGTCCGTTTCGCAGGAGAGGCTGCTGTCGCCACAAACGGGGCTTTATCGTCGGGAACGGGCAAGATTCTGGCGCATGTGCCACTCGACCCCGGCTTGAGGTATGCTATGGGCGTTAGAACCGTCGTCATTGAGAGGAAAGTGAGAGATGAAAGCCAAGGTCAGCTGGGTGGAAGGCATGAAGTTTGTGGGGGAGAGCGAGTCCGGTCATCAAGTGACCCTGGATGGCGCCAACCCGGGTGAAGGTGCCAGCCCGATGGAGATGATCCTGCTGGCTGTCGGCGGTTGCAGCTCCATCGATGTGGTCTCCATCCTGGAGAAGGCCCGTCAGTCCGTGACCGCCTGCCATGTCGAACTGGAAGGGACCCGCGCCGATACCGTTCCCCGGGTATTTGAGCAGATCCACCTCAAGTTCGTGGTGACCGGCAAGGGTCTGGCGGAGAAGCAGGTCGCCCGTGCGGTGGATCTGTCCATGGAAAAATATTGTTCAGTTTCCCTGATGTTGGAAAAAGCGGTAGAAATTACCCATAGTTATCAAATCCTTGAGGGTTGACCGCTATAGTTTGTCCCGTCGATAACGCCATGACATAAGGAAAGTGCGATGAAAAAAATGATGATGTTGCTTCCCCTGTTCGGTCTGGCCGCCTGCAGCATGCCGCAGCCGACCCAGTATCAATACAGCCAGTATCAGTGCGGGGAAGAGTTGCTGGCCATCACCTATGATGCCCAGGCCGACATGGTGCAGTTCCCTTATGCCGGTGTCTATCACAAGCTGGGGCGCATCGAGTCGCCCAAAGAGACTGCCAGCTATTCCGACGGGGTGACTACCTTCTCCCGTCAGGACAAGCAGGCTACCCTGGTCAAGAGCGGTGTGACCCAGCTGACCTGCGAGTTGAAGTGACCCTGATGCCGTCACGGCGTGCATGGAAAACGGCCTGCGTGAAGCAGGCCGTTTTTGTTGAAAGAGACATCACTCTGACGGTAGCGAGTCCAGCAGCTGGGCGGCCAGTTGCTGGCTAAGCTGGCCACGGGCTTCCTCTGCGACAGGCACGTCGCTGGCGAGCTGGATGGCGCTGCTCCACACCGCTTTCTGGCTATGCCCGTCGAGCAGCACGACGGCCAGGGTCCCCTTGCGGGCATTGGCGGCGGCGTTCAGGCCCGGTGTCATGCCGAGGCGGGAGAAGATCTCGCCATCGCTCATGTCCTGGCTGCCAGCTACCCCGATGGCGACCCAGACGTCGGCCTCATCCAGGGGAACGCTGCGCCAGCCTTTGCCGTCCAGTTGCCGGATGACGGCCTGCTGTACCGGCTCGAGCCAGGGCGCGGCGCTGTTGCCCGCATACTGGAATTGTTCGGCCAGCGCATAGCGTGGTGTCGCCCCGTAGGTCCAATGCTCCGCCGGGCGAACCACCATGGTGCCCGTTTCGACCGTGGGTGCGGCGGGGCCGGAGCTGCAACCCCCCAGCAGGGTTGCCAGCGTGAATGAGAGAAGTGCAGCGCGCATCATTAAGCTCCTTGGCTCAGGTGATCTTGCCCGTTTCGATCAGTTGCTGGATCAGGGGGCGCAGGATCAGTTCCATTGCGAAGCCCATCTTGCCACCCGGCACGACGATGGTGTTCATCCTGGACATGAAGGCGCCGTCTATCATCGACAGCAGGTAGGGGAAGTCCACCTGCTTGATGCCCCGAAACCTGATCACCAGCATACTCTCGTCCAGGCTGGGTATCACCTTGGCGCTGAAGGGGTTGGAAGTATCGACGGTCGGCACCCGCTGGAAGTTGATGTGGGTGCGGGAGAACTGCGGCGTGATGAAGTTGATGTAGTCGTCCATGGAACGCACGATGGAGTCGGTTACCGCCTCGCGGGAGTGGCCGCGTTCCGAGGTGTCGCGAATGAGCTTCTGGATCCACTCCAGGTTGACGATGGGCACCACGCCGATGAGAAAGTCCACGTGCCGCGCCACGTTGTGCTCCCCCGTGACCACGCCGCCATGCAGTCCTTCGTAGAACAGCAGATCCGTCTCGCCGGGCAGATCCTGCCAGGGGGTGAAGGTGCCAGGCATCTGGTTGAAAGGCACCGCCTCGTCGAAGCTGTGCAGATAGCGCCGGTACTGGCCGGTGCCGCTCTGGCCATACTCCTGGAAAAAGGACTCCAGCAGACCGAAGTCGTTGGCCTCCGGGCCGAAGTAGCTGATATGCCGCCCCTGCTCCCGGGCCTTGCGGATAGCCACGTCCATCTCGGGCCTGGTGTAGCGGTGAAAACTGTCCCCCTCGACCACGGCCGCCTTGTATCCAAGCTGGTGGAACATGGAGCGAAAGGCGTTGGTGGAGGTGGAAGTACCGGCACCGGACGAACCGGTGACCGCGATGATGGGATGCTTGGCGGACATAGAATTCTCTCTTCCTTGGGAGTTCCGTTATAAGGGGTGGCCCAAAGTGCGGTCAAGTGCGCCGTCATCCTCCCGCTGCCCCCACGCTTCCCGGCAATAGCGGTGAACAAGGGCTGCCCTGTGCTCTGGGTACGTTGGAATAGGTGCTGCTGGGTGGCGAACTGGTCATGCGGCCTGATGATGTGAGCTGGATAGGTGGAGGGCGGGGTGAGCCGCCCGATAAGCCGTGACCGCGTTACGCTTGGGGGAAGTCGTCAGTGGGTGACTTGCTTAAATGAGTCTTTGGGACGACATTGACACTTTCGTGCAGCTCGCTGTAGACAAGCACGGCGCTACCTTGTAGCAATTGTTGCCTGACTGCTTCGACCTTGTCGGTCAGGCTGACATCCTGTTCACCGTATTCGGTGCCTTCTTGCAGCACAAAGTGTTCGAGCAGGTTGGTGAGGGTGTCCGGCTCCAGTTCTTGCCAGGGGATAATCATGATTTCATCTTCACTCAGTGGGTTGCGGATATTGTCGATGTCTGGTCGGCAAGCGCAAGGGATTTGTCTCGTTTTGGACGAGGGGTGCCATGCAATCCATTGACGCACGCCGACCCTCCAGTCAATTCGAACAGCACCTGTTCGATGCCCGCCGCCGCGCCCTGAGCGCCGGTTTGCGCTGGTACTGGGTCATCAATCTCATCGCCCTCGTATTTCTGCTGACCCGCTTCTACATCTATCGGGATGCACACCTGGTACTGGTCGGCAACCTGCCCTGGTCATACAAATGGCAGCTCTTTGCCATGATAGGTGTTGGCCTGCTGCTGCCGCTCGGGTGGGGCTGGCTCTCCCGTCAATCCCATGCCATCTGGCTGGTGTCCCTGTGCGTCTGTGCCCTGGCCTGGGGGCTAGCCTGGGCCATGGTGGGTTACACCATCTCGATCGTCGACTTGAAGGGGGGCTTCAGTTTCATTTTCAACATGGTCAGTCTGTTGCTGCTGACCGGTCTCGTCGCCGCGTATTGCGATGTGCGGCTGTTTTACGCACTGGTGTCGGTCCCCCTGCTGTTCTTGTTGGTGAGAGCCTCCTGGAGTCCTGAGCCCTTTGTTCTGGTCAACACCATAGTGGTCGGGGTCTTGCTAGTGGTGCTGGAGACGGGACGGCGCATGCTCAACGGCTGGTTCGAGCTTGCGGTGTCAAGGGAGCACGACAACCTGATGCTGGCAAACAAGATGAATGCCATGGCCAACCGGGATCCCCTGACCGGCATAGCCAACCGTCGCCACTTCGATCAGGCGTGCAAGCGTGCCATTGCGCAAGGCACCACCCAGGATGTACCGCTCACCGTGATCCTGCTCGATGTGGATTTCTTCAAGCGCTACAACGATCGCTATGGGCATCAGGCGGGGGATGAGTGCCTGATCCTGGTGGCTGAGTGCCTGGAGGAGAGTGTGCGGGAGCCCGGCGATCTGGTGGCGCGCTACGGGGGAGAGGAGTTCGTGGTGTTGCTGCAGGAGACGACGCTGGCCGGTGGCCAGGAGGTGGCGGAGCGCATTCGCGCCACTCTGGCGGCCAGGGCTCTGCCCCATGAGGATTCCGACGTAGCCCCCCACCTCACCCTGAGCCAGGGGATAGCCCAGTGGCGAGCCGGGGAGAGCCTCGTCATGCTGCTCGAGCGGGTCGATGGCGCCCTCTATCAGGCCAAGGAAGAGGGGCGCAACGGTTACCGGTTCGCGCCCTGAGTCTGTTGCCGCAACCACTGGCTGATGCGCTCATCCAGCCAGAAACGGGGGCGCCAGGGAGAGCCGTGCAGGAAGCCCACGTGGCCGCCCTGGCGGCTCAGCTCGTAGCGCACCAGAGGGGAGAGCTGCTCCGCCGCCGGAATGACGGCATCGGTCATGAAGGGATCGTCGGCGGCGTGAATGACGAGGGTCGGGATGGGAATGCGGGCCAGCAGGCTCAGGCCGGAGCAGGTCTGGTAGTAGTGATCGGCGCTTTCGAAACCATGGAGCGGTGCCGTCACCAGCTCGTCGAACTCCCTCAGTGTGGCGATGCGGGTGATCTGGGTCGGCTGCCAGCGCGCCCGTGCCGCGCTCTGGCGCCGGATCTTGCTTTGCAGGTTGGTTCGCATGGTCCGCAGCAGGTAGTTCTGATAGACCCGTGAGAAGCCCTGATTGACCCGATCGGCACAGCTTGCCAGTTGCAGCGGGGCCGACACTACCACCGCCGCCTTCAATGGTGCCGGGCAGGCCCGCGCCAGCAGATTGACCAGCATGTTGCCCCCCAGGGAATAGCCGATGGCGACCAGGGAGCGGCCAGGAAAACGCCGCTCCAGCTCGGCAATCACCGCCTGAGCGTCCTCGATGGCGCCTGAGTGATAGGCCTGCAGCAGCCGGTTCGGCTCGCCACTGCACCCCCGAAAGTGCATCAGCACCGCCTCGTTCCCTTGCCGCTGCAGGTGGGCAAAGAGCCCCTTGGCATAGTGGGAGTGAATGCTCCCCTCCAGTCCGTGGAACACCACCACCAGGGGTTGTTCATCCTGGCCGGGTTCGCCGCTCCAGGCCAGATCGACGAAATCGCCGTCCGGGAGTTCGAAGCGCTCCTGGATGAAGCGGGCAGGCGAGCGGCGCAGCCACTTGGGCAAAATGGTTTGCAGATGGGGGTTGCGCGCCCACCAGGGGGCGTGGAAGTGGCTTTCTGTCAACATGCAGCGACTCGGAAGAGCAAGGAGGAAAAGGGGGCGGCGAGCCCTTGGCTCGCCGCGACATCAGGCCAGCAGACGATCGTGGTGCTCGGCGCCGCGCAGCATGGCCTGGATCAGTTCGTTGGCTTCAAACTTGGTGAGCGCCTCATGGGCACCGACCTGATGGGCCCGCTCCACGCTGATCTCGCTGGAGAGGGAGGTGTGCAGGATGATGTAGGCTCCCGCCAGCTTGGCATCGCTCTGGACCTCGAAGGCCAGCTCGTAACCATCCAGCCCCGGCATCTCGATATCGCTCACCAGGATGTCGATCCGCGTGCCCTGGGAGACCCGGGTCTGCATCAGGGTGAGGGCGTCGCGTCCGTTGGTGCAGACCTCGTAGGGGATGTTGATGTAATCGAGCGCCGCCATGAGCTGGCGACGGGCGACGGAGGAGTCGTCTACCAGCAGGATCCGCATCGGCTTGAGCCGCTCGCGCTGCACGTCGGTCAGCACGGGGTAAAGATGGCTGGGATCGTCCGGATAGACCCGCGACAGGATGAGCTCCACATCCAGCAACTGTATCAACTGATCTCCCACCCGGGTCACGCCGGTGACGAAGACGTTCTGTCCCAAGGAGGGAGGGGGCGGCTCGATGTCACGCCAGTTGCACTCGGTGATCTTGTCGATGCCCCGCACCAGAAAGCCCACCAGGGTGCGGCGGCAATCGGTGATGATGATGAAGCAGTGGGGCATCTCCTCCCGGCTGATGGGGCGGTAGCCCACGGCCATTGCCATGTCGATCACCGGGATGGTGGTGCCGCGCATGCTGGCGGCCCCGAGCACGGTGGGATGGGATTGTGGCAGGGCGGTGAGCTGGGTATAGGGCACGATCTCCTTCACCTTGAGGGTACCGATGGCGAAGGATTGTCTGGCAGAGAGGTGGAACAGCAACATGCCCTGGGATTGGTTGGCCTTGCTCGTCATGGCGGATGTCCTGTTGATCTAGTCGGTGACGGTCAATCGGGTGTTCAGCATAAAGGATGGTGACATGAATGACTCCTTTGTTGTTAGCGGCGGTGAGCCGCAAAACTGGATTTCTTTTGCCATCCTTTTATGCCTCTCTTATCGGGTCGCGGACGGCTGAGGGGAGAGGGGCGCCCCGAGCCATTGCAGATGAGCCTCGGCCAGCGCGCTTTCATCCCGATAACCCAGCCTGCTCACCACCTGTGACGGTGTGCTGCCGCTTCGCAGCAGGCGAATCCCCTGCAACAGTTGCCACTGATCCTGCAGTGCCCGGGCGTCCGGGCCCTCGAGACCGCGAGTGCCCAGCAGGGTCTGCCAGGCAGCCACGCTATCCGGCTGCGCTCTGGCCAGGGCTTGCCAGGCATCTTGCAGTGCCTGATCCCCCAGGGACGAGGTGGTGCAGCCGTGCAACTCATCCCCTATCACTTGCAGCCGCTGCCCATAGGGGCCTTGCCAGTCGCGGGGGCGTGACCAGGCCGCCAGGCTGTCCAGCAGTGCGTCCATCAACGGGCTTGCCTGCAACCAGCCAGCCTGGGCGGGCTGGGGCACCCGTACGGAGCAGGCCAGCAGATCATGCTGGCAGTCAGCCAGAGGGGTGAAGGCGGCGAGAGCATCGGCACAGAGCCAGAAGTGGCTGCCAGGTGTCAGCAACAGCTCATGGGCACCCAATTTCAGCAGCGCCGCCCCCTGGGTGACGCGCAGCAATTGGCCCATGGGGGAGCGCTTGCGGGGGCCGACCTGAAGGGTGGAAGTGGAAAAATGCTGATATTCGATGGCGTGATGCATGTAAAAACCCTGATATGATGCTGCCTGGAGGTAACAAAAATGGAAACCAGACGTAAAAAGCGCTTCATTGCCGGGGCGGTTTGCCCGGCGTGCGGCAAGATGGACACCATGATGCTGTATATGGAGCATGGAGTCGAGAAGGTGACCTGTGTCGAGTGCGGGGATACCCAGGTGCAGACCCAGGAGCAGGTGGACAAGGCGACGCGCGAGGCGGAGCAGGTGATAGGGGTGTTTCGTCCCGAGTGAGGGCCATGCCTCAAGGTGATGGTACGCCGGTCAGGCTGGTCGCTGTTGATGACTTTTTCATCACACTGAAGCCGGGCCGACCATATGCTTGTCTGCCTTTTTGAGGTATTCTGAGCCCGTTTTTTTCTATCCGCAGGATCCCTGACATGAAAGTAGCTCCCCTGAGCGTGGTTACGCTGGAATACACGGTCACCGACGAACACGGTGAAGTCATCGACACCACTGTCGGTAAAGAGCCGCTGGTGTATCTGCACGGTACCCGTTACCTGGTCTCCGGCCTCGAAGCCGAGCTGGAAGGCCGCAGCGTGGGCGAGGCGTTCGACGTCACCCTGACGCCGAACCAGGCCTATGGCGAGTACGACGAGAATCTGGTGCAGGAAGTGCCCGGCGAGCTGTTCGACGGTATGGAAGTGTCTGAAGGGGATACTTTTGTGGCCGAGACCGACGACGGCCACCGCCCGGTGACCGTCATCGAGGTGTCCGAGGAGTTCATCAAGGTGGACGGCAATCATCCCCTGGCTGGCGTGACCCTGGGCTTCAAGGTCGAGATCAAGGACGTACGTGCCGCTACCGCCGAAGAGCTGGCCCATGGCCATGTGCACGGCGCCGGTGGCTGCGGTCACGATCATGGTCATGACCATGATCACGGCCATGATCACGATCATGACCACGGTGGCTGCTGTGGCGGCCATGGTCACAGCCATGCACACGATCACGGCGACGATCACGGTCACGGTGGTTGCTGCGGTGGTGGCGGTTGTGGTGGCAAGGGCCATCAGCACTGATCACGGCCTGGCCGATGATAAAAAACCCGCGCATGGCGCGGGTTTTTTTATGGCTGGCACTCATCAGTAGTGCGGTGGAGGCGTCTCTTCGGCCATGCTGGCGATCTGGCTCGGCTGTACGCTCTGCAATTTATCCACCAGTAGATGGATCTGGTGTTTGAGCCGGTCCAGCTCGCGACCCTGGGTGGTGACCTCGTCGTTGAGCTGCTCCACCGTATATTCGGCAAAGGCGAGGCGGCTTTCCAGGGTTTCGAGGCGTTCGTTTAGTTGCTGACTCATGGGCCTTTTGGTCCTTACTTGATAGTCCAGATTTCAGCCAGGCCACTGGAGCTGGCACTGACGAGGTGGTCATTGTCGCGCAAAGCCACGCCATAGACCACAGCGCTAGGCGGTTTCACCTTGGGATGGGGCGAGACGCGCCAGCTCTGCAACGGCTGGCCGTCACTCACCTGCCACAGAGTGAGCTGGCGGGAGGGGGCGCCGGTGATGAGCCAGTTGCCGCCGTTGGCAAAGCGGGCGCTGGTGTAGACCTCGAAGCGGTGATCGTATTGCAACCGGCTGTGCTCCTTGCCGGTTTTGAGATCCCAGATGCTGGCCTGGCGACTGTCTGCGGTGAAGGCGAAGCGTCCGGACGGATCCAGTCTCGCCATCACGACTCGCCCGGCGTGGTTGAAGCGCCACACCACCTGGCCCGTGCGGGTATCCCACAGATAGGCGCTGTAATCGTTGCCGCCGGTGAGGGCATAGCGACCGTTGGGGGAGAGATCCACCGTGTTGACCTGTTCGGTGTGGCCGAGAAATTGCAGCCGGCGTCCGGTCTGGGTGTCGACCACTTCCGCCTTGCCGTCTTCACGGCCGATGAGCACCTGGCGGCCATCCGCCGAGATCGCCGCATCGCGCAGGCGGGATTCTGGCAGGGAGTAGTAACCCTGGGAGCGGCCATCCTGCAAGCGCCAGATGGCGAAGGTGTGCTGAGTGGCGGTGATGGCATGGCTGTCATCGGGGGAGAAGCGGGTCAGGGTGACGAACTCCTCCTGGTCGTCGCTCTGGCGCCAGCGCCAGCGCTCCTTGCCCTGTTCCAGATCCCACACCACAGTGCCCTGACTCAGGCTGGAGACCAGCGCGAGCTTGCCGGAACTGGCGAGATCCGCGCTCAGCAGACCCTGGTTGGCGAGGCGGATCTGCTGGCTGGGAAGTGAGCGTTGTTCGCACCCCGTCAGCATCAGGCAAATACCGATGAGATAAATGGCACTTTTGATCATTTTTCCTGTCTCATGCTTTCGTTACCTGCGATCACGGCGTTAGTATAAGGCGCTTATCACGATAAACCTCTCATTTCACGAAGGAACCGAGAGCGGTATTTAGAGTTTTGGAGAAACTGATGAACAATTTTCTGAAGGTGTCCCTGTTGGCTGCGGCGGTTGCCGTCGGTCTGACTGCTTGCCAAAAAGATGAGAAACCTGCTGCGACCAACACCGCAGAGGTCAAGGCAGAAGCCAGCAAGCCGGCAGAGGCCCCCAAGGCTGAGGCCAAGAGCTTTGAAGAGCAATCCGGCTATGCGATCGGCCTCTCCATGGGTCGTTATATCGCCAATACCCTGGAGCGCCAGCAGGAGCTCGGCATCAAGCTGGACAACACCGTGATCCTGAAGGGTGTCACCGACGGTCTGGGCAAAGAAGCCAAGATGACCGACGAGGAGATCCAGAAGGTTCTGCAGGAATACGACGCCAAGATCAACGAGCTGACCAAGGCGAAGGCCGACAAGGATGCCGTGGAAAACCTGAAGAAGGGTGAAGAGTTCCTGGCTGCCAACGCCAAGAAAGAGGGCGTGAAGAGCACTGAGTCCGGCCTGCAATATCAGGTCGAGAAGATGGGTGACGGCGCCAAGCCGAAGGCCACCGACATCGTCAAGGTGCACTACACCGGTACCCTGACCGACGGCACCAAGTTTGACAGCTCCGTCGATCGCGGTGAGCCGGCTACCTTCCCGCTCAACCAGGTGATCCCGGGCTGGACCGAAGGGGTGCAACTGATGCCGGTCGGCTCCAAGTTCAAGTTCTTCCTGCCGTCCAAGCTGGCCTATGGCGAGCACGGTGCAGGTTCCATCCCGGCCAACGCCGTGCTGGTATTTGACGTAGAGCTGCTGGCCATCGAAAAACCGGCTGCCGATGGCGACAACGCCAAGAAATAAGCTCAAAGCACCATAAAAACGGCTCCCCAGGGAGCCGTTTTTGCTTGTGTATTGTCGCAATCCCCCGGATAAAGCGATGAGGCCGTCTTGAGTGTGTGGCGGCTAGCCCCCAGAATAGACAACAAAATCAAGCGCAAGGATGGATCTCGTGGCTGAAAGCAAACCCCGTGTCCTGTTGGTGGAAGATACCCGCAGTCTGGCGGTCGTCTATGAGCAGTATCTGGCCCAGGATGGCTACGAGGTGCAGCTGGCAGATTGTGGCCAGCAGGCTTTGGCACAATTGCTGGCAAGCCCGCCCCCCGTGGTGCTGCTCGACCTGGAATTGCCCGACATGTCCGGCATGGACATCTTGCAGCAGATCACGGAGCGGCAACTGCCCTGCTCCGTGGTGGTGATCACCGCTCACGGCTCGGTGGATGTGGCGGTGGAGGCGATGCGGTTCGGGGCCTTCGATTTTCTCACCAAGCCGTTCGATGGCAAGCGCCTGTGCGCCACGGCGCGCAATGCCCTGAAGCACCAGCAGCTCAGCTCGCTGGTGGCCCAGTATCGGGAAAACTTCGAGCGCAGCTCCTTTGCCGGTTTCATCGGCGCCTCCATGGCGATGCAGGCGGTCTATCGCATCATCGAGAGCGCGGCGCCGAGCAAGGCCACCGTCTTCATCACTGGCGAGAGCGGCACCGGCAAGGAGGTGTGCGCCGAGGCCATTCACCAGTGCAGCCCGCGTCGGGATCAGCCCTTCATCGCCCTCAACTGCGCCGCCATTCCCCATGACCTGATGGAGAGCGAGATCTTCGGCCACGTGAAGGGGTCGTTTACCGGTGCCCAGGGGGATCGCAAGGGGGCGGCCAGTCTGGCGGACGGCGGTACCCTCTTCCTCGACGAGATCTGCGAGATGGATCTCGACCTGCAGAGCAAGCTGCTGCGTTTCATCCAGACCGGCACCCTGCAGCGGGTCGGCAGCGGCAAGCTGGAGACGGTGGATGTGCGCTTTGTCTGCGCCACCAACCGGGATCCCCTGGTGGAGGTCAAGGCCGGACGGTTTCGTGAAGACCTTTACTACCGCCTGCACGTGATCCCGCTGGCGCTGCCCCCCCTGAGGGAGCGGGGAGAGGACATCCTGCTGCTGGCCCGGGAGTTGCTGCTGCGTTATGCCGGTGAGGAGAACAAGCGGTTCAGGGACTTTGATGCGGACGCAGTGCAGGTGCTGCTCGACTACCCCTGGCCCGGCAACGTGCGCGAGTTGCAAAACGTGGTGCGCAACATAGTGGTGCTCAACGATGGCGAGCTGGTGAGCCCGGATATCCTGCCACCTCCCCTCAACGGGGGGCGAACCCTGGCCCCGGAGCCTGCGGTCGGGATCGCGGATCCCCAGTCAGAATCCGTCGTCGTTCGCAGGCAGGTCCGTCCGCTCTGGCAGGTGGAGAAGGAGGCCATCGAGCAGGCCATCGCCAGTTGTGACGGCAACATCCCCAAGGCGGCGGCCCTGCTGGAAATAAGCCCTTCCACGATTTATCGCAAGAAGCAGAGCTGGGAAGAGGCGAGTCCGGCCTGAGCCGTCACCTCTGCTCCCGGGCAGACATGCTGATGTGCGGGGCGGCCAATTGGTCGCCCCGCACGCTTATCAGAGTTTGGCGAGCAGCTTGAGCCTGGCCAGTCGTTCTGCCTCGTTGGCGGTGAACCAGCCATCCTGTGACAGCAGAAACCAGGCGCGGGCAAAGTACTCGGTCGCCGCGGGATCATTGAGCACGAGTGCATTCTCCCCCAGCTCCTCGAACACATAGCCATCCTCGGGGGCGCCTGCGGCGGTCATGTCGTCGCGCAACTGCGCCAGTTCGGCCATGGCCTGTTCATGACGATCCTGGGCCCGGCTCAGGCGCGCCAGACTCCAGCGGGCGATAAAGGCTTTGCCCTGGTTGTTGTGCTGCTCGTGCCAGGCCAGGCACTTTTGTTGACAGGCGATGGCCTCGTCGAGGCGACCCAGCTCGAACAGGGTCCAGCCCTGATTGTTGTAGAGGGTGGCGAGCCAGCCTCGCGCCCGTTTGTCGTGACTGCGCTCGGCCAGGGTCATCGCCAGCTGGTGCCAGTGGCTCTGCTCCTCCAGGGGGGCGGCGATGGCCACCATGTGGGCCGCATCGATGGCCAGATAGTGTTCTTCGTGCTGCTCTCCCAGTTGCCAGGCCTGTTCAAACAGGGCTTTGGCGCTGGCCTTGTCACCGGCGGAGTTGAAGGTGCGGCCACGCTCCAGCAAGGCGCGCAGGCGGGCCCGTGGAGTCGCCTCGGTGAGGCGGGGTTCTATCTCGTCGAGCAGCTGGTGCGCCTGTGCAAACTGGCGTTGCAGCGAATGGGTACGGGCTATCTGGGTGAGGAGCTCCAGCTCCCATTGCAGGTTGGCGGCACGCGCCTCGGGCAGCAGTGCTTGAAAACGTTGGGCGCTGGCAACGGGATCCTGATAATCCCACAGCGCCATGAAATCGGGCGGATTGTTCATCTGGCCTCCATGCCGGTTATCCGCCCACCAAGATGCCTGAAGGCCATTCTTTGTACAAGAAGGGGGCTGGCGCCATCGTGACGCCAGCGCTTGCCGATCAGTAGACCATGGCAAGGCTCATCAGCATCAGACCCAGGGCAGCAAAGGCTCCCTCCTTGATAGCCAGGCGCGGTACCAGCGCCTTGGGCAGGGCGGGGAACAGGCTCAGGGCAAAGCCGAACCCCGGCATCAGCCAGTGGAAAGCAGGGCTTCGCAGGGCGGGATCCGCAGCGCCATTGATGACGATGAGCAGGATAAAGAGAGTGAAGGCGGGCAGGATAAACCAGCGGGCATGGCCGGCGGCAACCGCCCGCAGTGGCGAGATGCGATAGAGCACCAGGGTCACGAGGAAGAGGGCGAGGGGAGCCAGCAGATAGAGCGGGGCCGGGTTCATGATGAGTGTCTCCTGACAAGGGGGGCAGAGTGTAGGCAGTCCGGGTGGGGAATGACCAGTCCCCCGCGCCCGGGCTGTGAAGCGGATCGCAGGGCAAAGGTTTGCCTGGGCAGGATCAGCGGAACCAGAACCAGAGCACGGCAAATACCAGCCAGCTCAGCACCAGCAGGATCCAGGGCAGCGGGTGCTGGCGGGTGAGCTCGATGACCTCGGCTTCGCTCTCCTCTTCCGGCGTCTCTTGGGAAGGGTGCCTGGCTTTGGCTTGCAGTTTCTTCTGGCGGCTGGCCTCGCGGGCCTTCGCCTTCATCTGTTTCTTGTATTCGTCTATGCCCTTCTGGATCCCCTGGGCGATGAGCTGGGTTTGCTCCTTGGTCTGCCCCGGCTTCTGGTTGGCACGGGCGATCTTCATCGCCTCCTGCTGGGTTTCGGGGGAAATTTTGTCGTACTTGGCCATTCCAGGCACTCCTTGGCATTGATTGGCGGGCAGTATGCCATAACCGTTACCGGCGGGCTGCCATCATGGGGGAAATTGCTCTGCGAGTGGGGTGCCTCTGTTCCAAATAGGGGAAACAGGTTGCGTGGATGATCACATTTGGCGGAATTTGTGAGTCGCCGATGAAAAACCGTCACATGTTGTTTGTTATATTACCGCCCGATCCTGGATAGGGTCGTCCAATAACAAAATAACAAGGTGATATGGAAATGAATTATAAATTTGTCAAAGGAAGTATCGCACTGGCAGTGCTTGCCGCATTGAGCGGCTGCAATACCTCAAGCAACGACAGCGTCGCCCCCTGCACCGAAAATGTCTGCAAGCTGACCATTTTGCATACCAATGATACCCACGGTCGTTTCTGGCACAACGACAAGGGCGAATATGGCATGGCGGCCCAGAAGACCCTGGTCGAGCGGCTGCGTGCCGAGGCGAAAGCGGCGGGCAGCGAAGTGCTGGTGCTCTCCGGCGGTGACGTCAACACCGGGGTGCCAGAGTCGGATCTGCAGGATGCAGAGCCGGACTTCATGGCCATGAACAGCATCCGTTACGATGCCATGGCGGTGGGCAACCACGAGTTCGACAACCCCCTGACCATCCTCGAGAAACAGCGCCAGTGGGCCCAGTTCCCGATGATCTCCGCCAACATCTATGACAAGACGAGCGGCAAGCGCTACTTCGATCCCTACAAGGTGTTCAAGCTGGAGAGCGGCCTCAAGGTCGCCGTGCTGGGTCTGACCACAGAGGACACCGCCCAGCTGGTGGATCCCAACAACGTCCAGACCCTCGAGTTCCGCGATCCGACCACGGAAGCCGCCAATCTCGGCAAGCAAATCCGCGACAACAAAGAGGCGAACCTGGTTCTTGCCATCACCCACATGGGCCATTACGAGAATGGTCAGCACGGCAGCAACGCACCGGGTGACGTGGAGATGGCCCGTGCGCTGCCGGCAGGTACTCTGGACGCCATCATCGGTGGTCACTCCCAGAACCCGGTCTGCATGGAGCCGGGCACCCCGGACAAGTACGCCGACTTCAAGCCGGGCGACGACTGCCAGCCGGATCAGCAGAACGGCACCTGGATCATGCAGGCTCACGAGTGGGGCAAGTATGTGGGTCGTGCCCAGTTTGACTATCAGAATGGCAAGCTGACCCTGACCCAGTACGATCTGATCCCGGTCAACCTGAAGAATGCGGACGGTGATTTCATCCAGGAAGAGATCGTCAAGGATCCCGAGCTCTACAACACCCTGCTCACCTATCAGGAGAAGGGACAGCAGGAGCTGGGTGTGGTCATCGGTGCCACCGATGGCGTACTGGACGGTGAGCGCGCCAACGTGCGCAACAAGCAGACCAACCTGGGTCGTCTCATCACCACCGCGACTGCCGAGAAGCTGAGCACCGACTTTGGCATCGTCAACTCCGGCGGGGTGCGTGCCTCCATCGCGGCAGGGGACATCAGCTACCGTGACGTGCTGACCGTGCATCCGTTCGGCAACACCGTCAACAAGGCGACCATGAGCGGCAACGAGCTGCTGACCTACCTGGGTCAGGTTGCGACCAAGACCGCCAATACCGGTGGCTATGCCCAGTTCGGCGGCATCAAGATGACGGTGGATTGCCAGGCCAAGAGCGTGGACATCGCCACCATCGGCGGCAAGGCCTTCGATCCGGCAGCAACCTACAGCTTCTCCATCCCGAGCTTCAGCGCGGCCGGTGGTGACGGTTATCCGAAGATCGACACCATCAATGCGGGTCTGGTGGATGCCGGTGTGCTGAAGGATTATATCGCGGCGAAGAAGACCATTCAGGTCGCCGATTATCAGCCGGCCGGCGAGGTCAGCTATATCAACTCCACCTCGGTAGAGGGTTGCAAATAATCCCTGCACCCCGAGCCAATAAAAAAGAGAGGCAGCCATGGCTGCCTCTCTTTTTTATTTTCAATATCATCAGCAGTGTCTCTCGGGAAATATATCCTGCTACGGGAAGCTGCCCAGAAATAGGGCATGACACGATCTGATGGCAATAAAAAGGCGACCCTGAGGTCGCCTTTATCATGCTTGCCGGAGGAGCGTGCTTAGAGCTGCTCGATGCCGACGATATGCCAGGGGGCATTGTCCTTGGCGAGATCACGCTCGAGGTGCCACACCTCCTTGATATCCTCCTCGACCTGCTCCTGACGGTCCATGTAGCGGCCGCTGAAGCGCACGCTCACCTGGGCCCAGTCGCTGCCGTAGTCGGCACGGACCAGCTGGGTGTCCACGTACATCACCTCGGTGTGCTGCTCACTGGAGAGCTCGGCGCGTTCGGCCTTGAGGTGCTCGAACAGCTCGGGGCTCACGTACTCGCGGATCTTCTCCAGGTCGTTCTTGTTCCAGGCCTCTTGCAGGGTGCGGTAGTGATCGCGGGCGCCGGCCAGGAAGCCGTTCATGTCAAAGCCCGGGGGCAGACGGAAGGGCACGTCGCTGTCGGCAAAACCGGTGGCCTGCGGGGCGCTGTGGCTTTGCTCGAACTGCTGGGGGGCCGCGCTCTGGGGCGGTTGATAGCCCGCATAGGCCGTCTGTGGCTGGGCCGCTGCTGCCTTGTTCCTGCGCAGGGCTCGGAACAGGAAGACACCGCCCAGTGCCAGCAGGGCGATCAGCAGGAAGTCCATCCCTTGCAGACCTTCGAAGGCGCCGCTGCCCAGCAGGTAGGCGAACAGGCCGCCGGCCAGCAGACCACCCAGCAGGCCGCCCATCATGCCGCCTTTCTTGGGTGCCTGGGCGCCCACGGTCGGGTTCTTGGTGTCGACCGGCTTGGCCGCAGGTTGGGCCGGGGCCGTCTTGTAGCTCTTGCCAAAGGATTTGCCGCCACCAAGTTTCTTGGCCTCGGCGATGGGTGCCCCAAGGCCAATGGCCAGGATCAGGGCAAACAGGGTCAGCATCTTTTTCATTTTGACTCTTTCACTCTCATGTAGGTGGGGGCATGCTCTGCTTGTGCAAGCTCAGCGAGGCGCATGGCAGGCTGCCAGTCCCTTTTTGTGTTGCAGCTTGCGGGTATGATTATCACGGATGGCATGAATTATTCATGAACAGATTGAGTCGTCCGACAGGGGAGGCGCCCATGAAACACAGACGGCCGAGTCGCTCGGTGCGCAGGTTGCGCAACAAACAAAGAGCAAGAACGAAAGATCAGACCCTGGTCTGGCCCTTTCTCGTACTGTGAGGCAGGTCTGCGGCGCAGAAGTGGATGACGCTGACAAGGCCTGGGTCCCGTCTTGTCGCCGGATGCGATGACGGGACGTATTAGCACTCGCGATGGCGGGGTTTCTTTTGTAAAATTCCCGTCCCCTTCCCGCTGCGGTTTTTATGTGTATGGCAGAGCAAGTGACGGCGAAAAAAGACGCCAAGACACAACAGCTGAAAGTACCTCCCCACTCTTTTGAGGCCGAACAGTCCGTACTGGGCGGCCTGATGCTGGACAACGAGGCCTGGGATCGGGTCGCCGAACGGGTGATCGACAAGGATTTCTACAGCCGTCCGCACCGCCTGATCTTCCAGGCCATGACCCGCCTCTCCAACGCGGGCAACCCCATCGACCTTATCACTCTGCAAGAGGAGCTCGAGCGCTCCGAGCAACTGGAAGAGGCCGGTGGCTTCGCCTATCTGGTGGAGATCGCCAAGAACACCCCGAGTGCCGCCAACATCAGTGCCTACGCCGAGATCGTGCGTGAGCGGGCGGTGGTGCGGGAGATGATCTCGGTCGCCAACGAGATAGTCGAAGCGGGCTACGAGCCCCAGGGCCGTACCTCCAACGATCTGCTGGATCTTGCCGAGAGCAAGGTGTTCCAGATCGCCGAGCAGCGCACCAGCGCCAACGAGGGCCCCCAGCCCCTGAAGCTCATCCTCGAGCAGACCGTCGACAAGATTGAAGAGCTGTTCAAGACCCCCCACAACGGGGTGACCGGCGTGTCGTCCGGCTACAACGATCTGGACAAGATGACCGCCGGCCTGCAGCGTTCGGATCTGGTCATCGTCGCCGCTCGTCCCTCCATGGGCAAGACCACCTTTGCCATGAACCTGTGCGAGCACGCGGCCCTCACCGCCGACAAGCCGGTGCTGATCTTCTCCCTCGAGATGCCCTCCGAGCAGATCATCATGCGTATGCTCGCTTCGGTGGGGCGCATCGACCAGACCAAGGTGCGGACCGGCCAGCTCGACGACGAGGATTGGGCGCGGCTCTCCTCCACCATGGGGCTGCTGCTGGAGAAGGGGAAGATGTACATCGATGACTCCTCCGGCCTGACCCCGACCGAAGTGCGCTCCCGTGCCCGTCGGGTGGCACGGGACAACGGCGGCATCAGCATGATCATGGTGGACTACCTGCAGCTGATGCGGGTGCCGGCGCTGTCTGACAACCGTACTCTGGAAATCGGTGAAATTTCCCGTTCCCTCAAGGCGCTGGCGAAAGAGCTGCAGTGCCCCGTGGTGGCGCTCTCCCAGCTGAACCGAAGCCTGGAACAGCGGGCCGACAAGCGCCCGGTCAACTCGGATCTGCGGGAATCCGGCTCCATCGAGCAGGATGCGGACTTGATCATGTTCATCTACCGCGACGAGGTCTATCACGACGACAGCCCCGACAAGGGGATCGCCGAGATCATCATCGGCAAGCAGCGTAACGGCCCCATAGGACGAGTGCGGCTCACCTTCCAGGGTCAGTTCTCGCGCTTTGACAACTACGCGGGCCCGGCGTTTGATGATGACTACTAAGTAAGCCGGGAGCCTGCTCCCGGCATCCATAAACAGTTTTCCCGGTTCGACAATTCTGCCGGTCCGGCCTTAGACGATGAGATTTGAGGGCTGACACCACCCGGTGCCTGATTATCATGCCCTCGTAAGGGAAAACAGATGAAAGCGGCTATCGCCCAGATCAATACAGCGGCCCTGCGCCACAACCTCGCAGTGGTCAAACGCCACGCCCCCCAATGCAAGATCATTGCCGTGGTCAAGGCCAACGCCTATGGCCACGGCCTGCTGCCGGTCGCCCGCACCCTGGTGGATGCGGACGCCTACGCGGTGGCCCGCATCGAAGAGGCGCTGATGCTGCGCTCCTGCGCCGTGGTCAAGCCCATCGTGCTGCTGGAGGGTTTCTTCAGCGCCGCCGACCTGCCGGTGCTGGCGGCCAACAACCTGCAGACCGCGGTGCACACCTGGGAGCAGCTCGAAGCGCTGGAGCAGGCGGAGCTGCCTGCCCCCGTGGTGGCCTGGTTCAAGCTCGACACCGGCATGCACCGCCTCGGGGTACGGGCCGAGGAGATGCCCGTCTTTATCGAGCGCCTCGGCAAGTGCAAGAACGTGGTGCAGCCGTTCAACGTCATGACCCACTTCAGCCGCTCCGATGAGCTGGAGCAACCCACCACCCGCGAGCAGATCGACTTGTTCAGCCAGCTGACTGCGCCGCTGTCGGGCGAGCGCGCCATGGCCAACTCGGCAGGCATCCTGGCGTGGCCGGATTCCCACTGCGACTGGGTGCGCCCCGGCGTCATCCTCTATGGCGTCTCGCCGTTCCCCAATACGGTGGCGGCGGATTATGACCTGCAGCCGGTGATGACCCTCAAGACACAACTGATTGCAGTGCGGGCTCACAAGGCAGGCGAGCCGGTGGGTTATGGGGCCAACTGGGTGTCGGATCGCGATACCCGGCTCGGGGTGATTGCCATCGGCTATGGCGACGGTTATCCGCGCATGGCCCCCAACGGTACGCCAGTGCTGGTCAATGGCCGCATCGTGCCCCTGGTGGGGCGCGTCTCCATGGACATGACCACGGTGGATCTCGGCCCCGGCGCCACCGACAAGGCCGGTGACGAGGCGGTGCTCTGGGGGGAAGGGCTGCCGGTGGAGCGGGTGGCCGACCAGATCGGCACCATTCCCTATGAGCTCATCACCAAGCTCACCTCCCGCGTCTTTATGGAGTACGTGTAGGCGAGTCGCCCCTCATCCCCAACCCTTCTCCCGCGAGGGGAGAGGGGAGAACAAAAAGGCCGCCCCGACAAGGGCGGCCTTTTTCATGGGCGTGTCCCAGAGACGAAAGAACAAGCCCCGCATTGGCGGGGCTTGAGTCTCCGTCACTATGCGGCGCTTAGCCTATGGTCATCAGGCTGGCGTTGCCACCGGCGGCGGCGGTGTTGACCGAGAGGGCGTGCTCGATGAGCAGGCGCTCCAGCGGGATGTCGGTCTCGCCGCGATGCAGGCCGTGCACACCGATGATGGCGCCGTTACGGGCTGCCTGGCGCGCGGCGGCGAGCTTGCTCACCTCCCGCAACTGATCCGAGTCGCCGTGGTGCAGCAGGGCATCGAAGTCCGTCTCCCCCGTGGCCCAGTCCGCCACCAGCGCGATGGGATCCCGCGCCTCGGTCGGCAGGGAAGAGAGCAGGGCGCGTGTCTGGGCATCGTCCGGCAGCAGCAACTGGCTGCCGACCGCCAGACAGGCGGCCAGCTGGGCCAGCAGGTCGGCCTTCTCCTGGGCAAGACAGAGCACCCGTTCCCGGGGCAGCAGGCTGTAGCTGTTGCGCTCGCCGGTGGGGCCGGTCAGCAACTGGGTACGGCCGCTCTGGGAGAGCGCGGCGTAGTGATCGCACAGGGCGGCGAGGGCCGGATCCTGCTTGCTCGCCCAGTCGCGCAGGGCCACGAGGGGGGCTTTCGCCTCGGCATGCAGGGCACCGGACTCCTGGTGCAGCTGGTTGGCCACCGCCTCCTGGGGACGGGCGCCGAGCAGGCGATACATGTAGAGCGGGCCGCCGGCCTTGGGACCGGTGCCGGAAAGCCCTTCCCCACCGAAGGGTTGCACCCCGACCACGGCGCCCACGATGTTGCGGTTGACGTAGAGGTTGCCCACCTTGGCCACGTTCACCACCTGGGCGATGGTCTCGTCGATGCGGGTATGAACACCCAGGGTCAGGCCGTAGCCGCTGGCGTTGATCTGCTCGAGCAACTCCCCGAGCCGGGTGCGCGGGTAGCGGACCAGGTGCAGCACAGGGCCGAACACTTCGCGCCCCAGTTCGTCCAGGCTGTCGAGCTCGATCAGGGTCGGCAGCACGAAGGTGCCGCGGCTGCAGGCATCCCCCTGGGTGCGAGCGATCTGGTGCACCTTGCGCCCCTTGTCGCCCATGGCCTTGATGTGGCGTTCGATGTTGGTCTTGGCCTCGGCGTCGATGACGGGGCCGATGTCGGTGGAGAGGTGCTCGGGGCTGCCGACCTTGTACTCGGCCATGGCGCCCTTGAGCATCCGGATCACCCGATCCGCCACGTCATCCTGCACGCACAGCACTCGCAGGGCGGAGCAGCGCTGACCGGCGCTGTCGAACGCCGAGGAGATGACATCCATCACCACCTGTTCGGTCAAGGCGGAAGAGTCGACGATCATGGCGTTCTGGCCGCCGGTCTCGGCGATGAGGGGAATGGTGCGACCCTGGGCGTCGAGGCGACCGGCCAGGTTGCGGGAGATGATGCCCGCCACCTCGGTGGAGCCGGTGAACATGACGCCGCGCACCCGTTCGTCCGCGATGAGCGCCGCACCCACGGTCTCACCACGGCCCGGCAGCAGTTGCACCGCACCGGCGGGAACCCCCGCTTCCAGCAGGATGCGCACCGCTTGTGCCGCGATAAGGGGGGTCTGCTCGGCAGGCTTGGCCAGTACCGTATTGCCGGCGGCCAGGGCCGCGCACACCTGGCCGCTGAAGATGGCCAGCGGGAAGTTCCAGGGGCTGATGCAGACCACGGGGCCGAGCGGTCTGTGGGTGTCGTTGGCGAAGTGGTTGCGCGCCTGGGCGGCGTAGTAGCGCAGGAAGTCCACCGCTTCGCGCACCTCGGCGATGGCGTTGGCGAAGGTCTTGCCGGATTCGCGAACCAGCAGGCCCATCAGGGGTTGCAGTTCGGATTCCATCAGATCGGCGGCCCTGTCCAGCACGGCGGCCCGCTCGGCTGGCGGGGTGGACTGCCAGATCTGGCCGCTCGTGAGGGAGCAGGCGAGCGCCTTGTCCACCAGCGCTACCGTGGCTTCACTCACCTGACCGACGACATCGCGGTGATCCGCCGGGTTGAGCACGGGCTGGAACTGGGTCGGCGCCTCGGTGTCGCAACCCAGCATGGGCACGGCCTGATAGGCGGTGTTGGTGCTGGCGAGCAGGGCGGCAGAGAGTGACCCCAGGCGGTGCTCGTTCGCGAGATCCAGACCTGCGGAGTTCGGGCGCGCCTCGCCGTAGAGATCCCGGGGCAGGGGGATGCGCGGATGGGGCAGACCCAGGGTCCCTTCACGGGCGGCCATCTGCTCGATCTGCTGCACCGGATCCTGCACCAGATCCGAGAGGGAGATGTTGTTGTCCGCGATGCGGTTGACGAAGGAGGTGTTGGCCCCGTTCTCCAGCAGGCGGCGCACCAGGTAGGCGAGCAGGGTCTCGTGGCTGCCCACCGGAGCATAGATGCGGCAGGGGCGACCCAGCTTGCCGTCGGCCACCTTGCCGACCACCTGTTCGTAGAGCGGTTCGCCCATGCCGTGCAGACACTGGAACTCGTACTGGCCCGGGTAGTAGTTCTGACCCGCCAGCTGATAGATGGCAGACAGGGAGTGGGCGTTGTGGGTGGCGAACTGGGGATAGATGGCCTCGGGCACCGCCAGCAGCTTGCGGGCGCAGGCGAGGTAGGAGACGTCCGTGTAGGGCTTGCGGGTATAGACCGGGTAGCCTTCCAGCCCTTCCTGCTGGGCGCGCTTGATCTCGCTGTCCCAGTAGGCGCCCTTCACCAGACGGATCATCAGGCGGTGACGGCTGCGCTTGGCGAGATCGATGACGTAGTCGATCACATAGGGGCAGCGCTTCTGGTAGGCCTGGATGACGAAGCCGATGCCGTTCCAGTCGGCGAGGGACGGATCGAAGCAGAGCTTCTCCAGTAGATCGAGGGAGATCTCCAGCCGATCGGCCTCCTCGGCGTCGATGTTGATGCCGATGTCATACTGCCTGGCGAGCTGGGTCAGGCCCAGCAAGGTGGGGTAGAGCTCCTCCATGACGCGATCGTACTGGGCGCGGCTATAGCGCGGATGCAGGGCGGAGAGCTTGATGGAGATACCCGGCCCCTCGTAGATGCCGCGACCGTGGGAGGCCTTGCCGATGGCGTGGATGGCCTGCTCGTAGGAGGCCAGATAGCGTTTGGCGTCCTCCTCGGTCAGGGCTGCTTCCCCCAGCATGTCGTAGGAGTAGCGGAACCCTTTGCTCTCCATGCCGCCTGCGTTCGCCAGCGCCTCGGCGATGGTCTCGCCGGTGACGAACTGTTCACCCATCAGGCGCATCGCCATGTCGACGCCCTTGCGGATGAGCGGCTCACCCCCCTTGCCGATGAGTCCCTTGAGGGAGCTGTTCATGCCCGCCTCGTTGTGGGTGGCCACCAGCTTGCCGGTGATGAGCAGACCCCAGGAGGCCGCGTTGACGAACAATGAGGTGCTCTGGCCCAGGTGCTGGCTCCAGTTGCCGCCGCTTATCTTGTCGCGGATGAGGGCATCCCGGGTCGCCTTGTCGGGGATGCGCAGCAGCGCCTCCGCCAGGCACATCAGGGCCACCCCTTCCTGGGAGGAGAGGGAGAACTCCTGAAGCAGCCCCTGGACCAGGCCCTGACGGCCGCTGGCGCTCTTCTGGTTGCGCAGCTTCTCGGCGATGCCCATGGCCAGCTTCTGGGTCGCGTCAGCCTTCTCCTTGGGCAGACGAGCCTGCTCCAGCAGCATGGGGACGGCTTCGGTCTCGGGACGGCGATAAGCCCCCGTGATGGCGGCCCGCAGCACGGACTGGGGCAGAATGCTCTCGGCAAACTCGAGGAAGACCTGGATGCCCTGCTCGGTCAGGGTCTCGACGGCCTCTTCCCCGGCGGCGGCAGCCAGCCCGGAGTGCTCGGGCGGGGTCAGACCGCGATCCAGTTGCTCCAGATAGGTGAAGATGGCTTGCTTGATCAGCCAGTGGGGAGTGCGATCCAGGGTCTGCGCAGCCTGTTTGAGGCGGTCGCGGGTCGCTTCATCGAGTTTGACGCCGAGGGTGGTAGTGGCCATGGGACTTCCTGTGTCTAGAAGGTAACAATATTACCGGACGGTTAAATTTCGCCGATGATGGTGCAACCAGGTGCAACCTTCAAGCAAGAAATTTTAATGTATTGGTTACATTGTTGAATTCTTCCATGAATCCGGTCTCCATCAGGCTCCTTTCAAGCCCGCCGCTTGTCCGCTTTTCACAGCATTATTAATGGGTTGGCAATGCATCTTATGAATGCCTATATGAGGTGCAACCCATTGCAAATCGGGTTGCACTTTTGCGTGTTCGACCGAACCTGGGTTGTGAGTGCGGCTCCCCCGTGCGCAGAAGGGAGCGGAGCGCCACCTGACAGAGCCCCGTGCTCTTCTATGCTGTTAGCTGGCCACAGGGGCCAGCTATCGGTGACAAGGAGAAACCCATGGCGCGTGTCAGTACCTATCTCAATTTTGCCCGGGAGACGGAGGCTGCCTTCCTCTTCTATCGCGAAGTGTTCGGCGGTGACTTCAGCGGCCCCATCCACAGGTTCAAGGAGTCCCCGGGTTGCCCGGGCCAGCCCCCTTTGTCGGAGGAAGACGGGGAGCTGGTGATGCATGTGGCCCTGCCCATCCTTGGGGGTCACGTGCTGATGGGCACGGATGCTCCGGCCAGCATGGGGTTCACCCTGGTGCAGGGCAACAACAGCTACCTCAACCTGGAGCCGGACAGCCGGGGCGAGACCGATCGCCTGTTCGCAGCCCTGGCTGAGGGAGGCCAGGTGGAGATGCCGCTGGCGGAGATGTTCTGGGGTGACTATTTCGGATCCCTGGTGGATAAGTTCGGAACCCACTGGATGTTCAACTGCCAGAGCAAGACCTGACGGCAGATCTGCAATGAAAAGGGCGCCATGGCGCCCTTTTCATCTTTATTGCCCATCACTGTCCCTATTTGCTGCGCCTGCCACCTGCGCTGGTATGCCTCGGGCATGGGATTGCAGTGCGCTGCGCGGCCTTATGGCGTGCGACCCACTATGTCAGCGGGGATCACCCAGGCTCGGGTTATCGCGCAGCTGAGCTGCCTTATGGCGTGCGACCCACCATCTCAGCGGGGATCACCCAGGCATCAAACTGCTCCGCGCTGAGGTGGCCCGAGGCAATGGCCGCCTCCCGCAGGCTGAGCCCCTGATGGTGCGCCCGCTTGGCGATCTCGGCCGCCTTGTCATAGCCGATATGGGGGTTGAGGGCCGTCACCAGCATCAGGGAGCGGGAGAGCAGATCGTCGATCCTGGCCTGGTTCGGGGTGATGCCGACGGCGCAGTGGTCGTGGAAGCTCTGCATGCCATCCCCCAGCAGCCGCACGCTCTGCAGGACGTTGTAGGCGATCATCGGCCTGAACACGTTGAGCTCGAAGTTGCCGCTGGCACCGCCGATGTTGATGGCCACATCGTTGCCCATCACCTGGGCGCAGAGCATGGTGAGGGCCTCGCTCTGGGTCGGGTTGACCTTGCCGGGCATGATGGAGGATCCAGGCTCGTTCTCGGGGATGAGCAGCTCCCCCAGCCCGCTGCGGGGGCCGCTCGCCAGCCAGCGTACGTCGTTGGCGATCTTCATGAGGGAGGCCGCCAGCGTCTTGAGGGCGCCGTGGGCGTGAACCTGGGCGTCACTCGCCGCCAGGGCCTCGAACTTGTTGGGGGCGCTGATGAGCGGCAGGCCGGTCTGCTCGGCCAGGGTCCTGGCCACCGCCTCGGCAAAGCCTGGAGGACAGTTGAGGCCGGTGCCCACGGCGGTGCCGCCGAGCGCCAGCTCGCACAGATGGGGCAGGGCGGCCCGTAGATGGCGCTCCCCCTGTTCAAGCTGTGCGACCCAGCCGGAGATCTCCTGGCCCAGGGTGAGGGGAGTGGCATCCTGCAAATGGGTGCGGCCAATCTTGACGATGTGGTCGAAGGCGGCGGCCTTGCCTGCCAGGGTCTGCTTCAGGGCAGCGAGGGCCGGCAGCAACCGCTGCGTGATGGCGGTGACCGCCGCCAGGTTCATGGCGCTCGGGAAGACATCGTTGCTGGACTGGCTCTTGTTTACCTCGTCGTTGGGATGCACCAGCCGCGCTTCCCCCCGAGGGCCGCCGAGCAGTTCGCTGGCCCGGTTTGCCAGCACCTCGTTGAGGTTCATGTTGGTCTGGGTGCCGGAGCCGGTCTGCCACACCATCAGGGGAAACTCGGCGTCGTGCAGGCCGCGCAGGATTTCGTCGGCGGCGGCCATGATGGCCTGGGCCTTGCGGGCGGGGAGCAGCCCCAGGGCGTGGTTGACCCGGGCGCAGGCGGACTTGATGAGGGCCAGGGCATGGATGATCTCCATGGGCTGGCGCTCCCCCGAGATGTTGAAGTGATGCAGGGAGCGCTGGGTCTGGGCCCCCCAGAGCCTGTCCGCCGGGACGGCTATCTCCCCCAGGCTGTCCCGCTCCATCCTGATATCCATGACGTGTCTCCTGCCGTTGAGGTGGTGGCACCCAGCATGAACCCAAACGGCGGCCGGGGCCAGCTTGCACATGGATACGCTTTGCATATAATAAGTAAAGCTTACTATATAGGTTGCATATCATGAACAAACAACCGGACACCCTTGGCTTTCTCATCGGCGACGTCCAGCGCCTGATGCGCCGCCAGTTCCAGCAGCAGCTGGAGGGAAGCTGCCTCACCCTGGCCCAGGCCAGGGCTCTGGTGCACATTGCACGCAGCGAAGGGATCCGCCAGGTGGATCTGGCGGAGCGGCTCGACATCCAGCCCATCACCCTGGCCCGTCAGCTCGATCAGCTGGCGGAGAGCGGCCTGGTGGAGCGGCGCAGCGACCCCCATGACAGGCGGGCCTATCAGCTCCATCTGACCGAAGGGGCCGCCCCCTATCTGGCGATGATCAAACAGGCGTCCGATCTGGTGCATCAGAGGGCCATCGGCGAGCTGGGGGAGGAGGCGACCGAGGCGCTGTGCCGCTCCCTCAAGATCCTGCGTGCCAACCTCGGCCACCCCTGATGCTTTCCTGTGATGCCAACCAACGTGGAGCCATATCATGACCACTGATTCCCCCTCTTCCTCCCGTCCCGCCGCCAACCGGCGCCGCACCCGCCTGCTGTTGCTGGTGGTGGTGCCGGCACTGGCCCTGATCGGCGCGGGCGTTATCTACCTGCAGGGCGGGCGCTATGTGGAGACGGACAACGCCTATGTGAAGGCAGACAAGGTCCCCATCAGCACCGAGGTGCTGGGCCGGGTGGCCAAGGTGTTCGTCGAGGAAAACCAGCAGGTCCGGGCCGGCCAGCCGCTGTTCGAGCTGGATCAGGAGTCCTTCCGGGTCGCCGTGGCCAAGGCCGAGGCGGAACTTGCGAAGGTGCGCACCGATCTGGTGGCGCTGCAGACCAGTTATCGCGGCCAGCAGGCTGAGATCGCCGTGGCCCGCACCCGCCATGCCTATGCCCTGAAGGAGGAGCGTCGCCAGGCGGATCTGGTGACCAGGCACTTCACCTCCACCGCCAATTACGACGATGCCCGCCAGCTCACCATACAGACCGCCCAGCAGCAGGTGGCGCTGGAGGAGGGGCTCAAGAAGATTGAAGCCTCCCTCAGCGGGGACGTGAACCTGCCGGTGGAGCAGCAGCCCGCCTATCAGGAGGCCGCGGCCGAGTTGGCCAAGGCCAGGCTGGATCTGGCTCGCACCACCATCTATGCCCCCGCCAACGGCATCGCCAGCCAGCTGCCCAAGCCCGGCCAGTACAGTCTGGTGGGCATGACCGCCATGATGCTGGTGGAGACCGACACCCCCTGGGTGGAGGCGAACTTCACCGAGACGGAGCTGACCCATGTGCAACCTGGCCAGAAGGTGGACATCAGTGTGGATTCCTACCCCGATGCGCACTGGACCGGGGTGGTGGAGAGCCTTAGCCCGGCCACAGGCTCCGAGTTTTCGGTGATCCCGGCCCAGAACGCCACCGGCAACTGGGTCAAGATCGCCCAGCGGGTGGCGGTGCGGATCAAGCTGGATTCGGGAGCGGATCAGCCCACCCTGAGGGCGGGTCTGAGTGCCACTGCCGAGATAGACACCGGCCATCAGCGCACCCTGCCTGGCCTGTCAGGTCGAGGTTGATATGACGAGCGCAGCCACAGGGCAGGCCGACCAGGCTTCCCGTCGCACCTTCATCACCCTGTCGGTGATGGTGGCAACCATCATGCAGGCGCTGGACACCACCATCGCCAACGTGGCCCTCCCCCACATGCAGGGAGCCATGGGGGCGACCCAGGATCAGATCTCCTGGGTGCTCACCTCCTACATAGTGGCGGCCGCCATCTTCATGCCGCTGACCGGTTTCATCTCGGCAAGAATTGGCCGCAAAAGGCTGTTCATGTGGTCGGTGGCGGGCTTTACCGTTGCCTCCATGCTGTGCGGCGCGGCCCAGAGCCTGGATCAGATAGTGCTGTTCCGCCTGCTTCAGGGGATCTTCGGTGCCAGTCTGGTGCCCCTCTCACAGGCGGTGCTACTGGACACCTATCCGCCGGAGAAGCACGGCTCCGCCATGGCGCTCTGGGGGATTGGGGTCATGGTGGGCCCCATTCTGGGGCCGTCGCTGGGGGGCTGGCTCACCGAGTACTACAACTGGCGCTGGGTCTTCTACATCAACCTGCCGTTCGGCCTGCTGGCCTGGTTCGGGCTTGCCGCCTTCATCGAGGAGACGAAGATCGATGCCAGCCGCCGCTTCGATCTGCTGGGGTTCGCCCTGCTGAGTCTCGGCATCGGGGCGTTGCAGATGGCGCTGGACAGGGGAGAGTCCCAGAATTGGTTCGCCAGCCGGGAGATCGTCATCGAGACCGCCCTGACGGTGATGGCGTTCTACCTCTTCGTGGTGCATATCTTCACCCACCCGCACCCCTACATAGAACCGGCCCTGTTCCGGGATCGCAACTTCAGCGTCGGTCTGCTCTTCATCTTCATTGTCGGCATCATCTTGCTGGCTACCATGACGCTGCTGCCTCCCTTCATGCAGGGGCTGATGGGTTACCCGGTGATCGACGTGGGTTACCTGCTCGCCCCGCGCGGGGTGGGCACCATGGTTGCCATGATGCTGGTGGGCAGGCTGTCGGGCCGGGTGGACGCCCGTTACCTCATCCTGTCAGGGCTGCTGCTCACCAGCTTCTCCATGTGGGAGATGACCCTGTTCAACACGGACATCGGCAGCTGGGACATAGTGCGCACCGGCATCATCCAGGGGCTGGGGCTCGGCTTCATCTTCGTGCCCCTCTCTACCATCACCTTTGCGACCCTGGCGCCGCGCTATCGCAACGAGGGGACGGCGCTGTTCAGCCTGGTGCGCAACATCGGCAGCAGCATCGGCATCTCGGTGGTGATCACCTATCTGGCCCAGCGATCCCAGATGAACCACGAGGCGTTCGCCGCCTACATCACCCCGTTCAATGTCAACCTGCATCAGGGCGGGGGCATGGCGGAGCTGATGACGCCGAAGGGGCTGGCCATGATCAACGGCGAGGTGACCCGGCAGGCCAGCCTGCTCGCCTACCTGCAGGATTTTCGCCTGATGATGTGGGTCAGCCTGTGCGCCGTGCCGCTGGTGGTGTTGCTGAGGGCTCCCGGGCGCAGCGGCTCTCGGGAGGAGATGGCCATTCTGGAGTGAATTACGAAGGGGCGAGCAACAAAGAAAGAGGGATGGCGCAGGCCATCCCTCTGTCGTTTGGCAGGATCAGCGTGCCGGCGTGAAGGGGGTGAGCGCTGCCAGAGGCGCAGCGTCCCCGTATTCCCGGACGGGTTCGCCGTGCTTGAAGATCTTGAAGGTCTCGCCCCGGGCACTCCAGTACTCGATGTGATTGCCGCCGATCTGCAACAGGCTCGCCTCGCGCAGGGCCACCACGGATTCGCTCGGGTTGATGGCGCAGAACTCGGCCAGACGCTCGTCCCGGGTCTCCCCCATGTGGCCGCTGATGCTGGCGTCCAGATAGTGAGGGTTGATCTGCATGGGGAAGAGCCCCAGCGCAGGCAGCACGACGGCGCTGCACACCGGCATGTCGTTGGTGGTCCGGATGCTGGGGGTGGCCACGTTGCAGCCGGCGCTCCAGCCCACATAGGGCACGCCCCGCTCGCGCACCGCACGCTGGATGGGGACCACCAGACCATACTCGTGCAGCCGCTGGTTCAGGAGCCAGGTATTGCCGCCGCTGATGAAGATGGCGTCGGCCCGGTTGATGGCATCCACCGGATCGTCGAAGTGATGGATGCTGATGGCGTCCACCCCCAGACTCTCGGTGAGCTCCCGGGCGCGGGCATCCCAGTCGCTGCGGATCACCGCGTAGGGGATGAGCAGGATGCGCTTGACCTGGTTGCGAGCGAGCAGGGTTTGCACCCGGTCGCGGGCCCAGCCGAGCAGGCCGGGGTGTTCTGTGGTTTTACCGTTGCTGAGCAAAAGCAGTTCCATGATGTGTCCTCGAAACAAGGCGCAGGACCCGGGCGATCCTGGTGAAGAGAAGAGGGCACTCTACCGCCATCGAAGCGCCAAATGTGTGATCCCTGCCCGTTTTGTACGGTTGCAGGCCACTCAGGGGTGTTCGCTCACCTGCGCGTAGCGCAGCATCATCTCGGCGAGGGAGTTCACCGCCAGGCGTTTCATCAGGCTGGCGCGGCACACCTCGACGGTGCGCACCGAAATGCAGAGATCCTGCGCTATCTGCTGGTTCTTGTGGCCCCGGGCGATGAGCTGCAATAACTGGCGTTCGCGCGGGGTGAGGCGCTCAAAGGCGGCCAGCTGGGCGAGGCGGGTGGCCGCCGCCTGCGTCGCCTGCTCGGCCCGCTCGATGGCGGCGAGCAGGGGGGCCAGCTGCACCGGCTTTTGCAAGAAATCCACCGCCCCCAGCTTGAGGGACTCCACCGCCAGGGGCACCTCCCCGTGGCCGGTGAGAAAGAGGATGGCGATGGGGCTCTGGGCCGCCTTCAGCCGCTGCTGCACCTCGGGGCCCGACAGCCCCGGCATGCGGCAGTCGAGGATGAGGCAGGCGGGCTGGTGCAGATCGACCTCTGCCAGAAAGCGCTCGCCATCGGAAAAGCTGAACAGCTGCCGCTCGTCGCAACTCTCCAGCATGAAGCGCAGGGAGTCGAGCACGGCCTCGTCATCGTCGACCAGATAGAGCGGGGGGCGGGCAGGGATCGGCATCTCAGTTCCTCGGCATGTCGGTGGATGAAGGGAGGGTTTCGGGGGGCGGCACGGGCAGAATGACCCGGGCCAGGCAGCCGTGGGGGCTCAGGTTCTCCAGACTAAACTGGCCGCGATGGCTCTCGACCACCTCCCGGCAGATGGCCAGCCCCAGCCCCATGCCATCGGGCTTGTCGCTGTAAAACGCCTGCTGCAGTTCGGTCGCGGGGACCTTCAGGCCGGCGCCGTTGTCGCGGATCTCCAGCAGCAGGCTCTGCGACTCGAAGGCGATCAGCAGCTCGACCCGGGCAGGCTCCTGTGCCGCTGCTTGCGCAGGGGGGTGAGCAGGAGAGTGAACAGCGGCGCGCACCCTCTTCGCCGCACTCTCGGCGCCATTCTTGATGAGGTTGACCAGCAACTGCTCCATCCCGGTGCCATCCAGAGGGAGGCGGCGCGGCTGGCCTCGCCAGTGCAGGGTGAAGGCGACGTCGAGCGGCGCCAGCATCTGCTCCAGCAGGGGGCACAGCTCCGCCACCAGGGTGGGCAGGTCGCAAGGCGCGAAGCGGGGAGGGCGCTTCTGCAGCCTGGCTCTGAGCCGGTTGACGGTCTGGGTGATGCGCTGGACCTGGCGCCCTATCTGCTCCAGGGCCTGACGCAGGGAGGCCTGGGCGGCAGACTGGGCCGGATCCTGTGCCAATCTGTCCAGTCGCAACAAGGCCCCCTGGCTGTAGTTGGCGATGGCGCTGAGGGGCTGATTGATCTCGTGGGCCACGTTGGCGCCCAGCTCGCCCAGTTCGGCGAGCCGTCTGGCCTGTGCCAGCTGGCGTCCCTTCTGCTCGAGCTGGTGGCGGGCTTTGAGCAGCCGGCGCTGGCTGCGGTTGAACAGGTATTGCAGCAGCAGGTGGTGGCCCCCCAGCAGCAGTACCAGCATCAGGGCACCCCAGCCCCACTGCTGATGCTGGCGCAGCCAGTGCCAGGCCGCTTGCCACCAGGGGCCCTGCAGCGGGTGGCGATCCAGCGCCTTGAGCAGGCGGTCGATGGCAAGCTCGCTGGTGGGCACGGTCCAGCCCGCCGAATCGGCGGCGATGGCCGCCTCGCTATCAGCGGGCAGATCGTACAGCGCGCGGGTCACCGCCAGCGCCAGCGCGGGGGAGGCCCGCTCTGTCTTGGCGAAGGACCAGTTGGGGTAGAGCCGGGTCGAGCTCTGGCAACCAAAGCCGGCCGGCGCCTGATCGTCCAGCACCCGAAACGCTCCCCTGGCGACCTTGCCCTCCCGCTCCATGCGCTCCAGCTGACACACCGGCACGATGGCGGCGACCACCTCCCCTGCCGTCAGCCGCTCGATGAGCCGGTCCAGCGGAAAGCCGGTGAACTGCACGGTGGAGAAGAAGCGCTCCAGCCTGACCCCCTGTTCGCCCGCCTCGAAGCGATAGGCGAGGTAGCCGCCGAAAGCATTGTCCGAGACGGCGGCGACGGCTTGCCCCTCGAGGTCACGCCAGTGTCGGTAGGGGGCCCGGGCGGGCACTACCAGGGCGGCGCCGATGGCGAGGTTGTCCCCCCCGGCCGGGCTCTTGAGGGTGGCGAGCCAGGCCAGCGGGTACTGGCGCGCCAGACTCACCGACTGGCCCGGGTTGGTGATGACGAAATCGAGGTGCTCGAGGGCGACGGCCTTGGCCAGTTCATCGAGCCCCAGCGGATGCAGCACGAAGCGATGGTCGGGCACGCGCTGTGCCAGCCAGCGCAGCAGCGGTTGCCACTGGGCTCGCGCCAGGGCCGGGCCGCGGGTCGCCAGCACGCCGATGCGTATCGGCTCGGCCATGGCCTGTACCGGCATGGCCTGGGATGGGGCGGATTCCTGCCGGGCCGGTACTGACGAAGAGGGGGTCGGGGCGGCCTGCACCCGCAGCGGCAGGGCTGACAGGGCGAGCCAGAGCAGCAGGCTGAGCAGGGGCAAGGGAACTGGGGCGTGCAGGGGGCTCTCCTCTCGGTGCAAAGGGGGCAGTCTATCACCGGGACGTGCGCTTGCACGCGAACGGGGCCGGGAGGAGCGGCAAACGCCGCCCCGGTCACAGTTCAGCAGGGCTGGGGCATTTTTTATTGCGCTGGATCAACCCGGCTCCCGGTATGTGGAAAACCACAATAGAGGCGACTTCCTGCGTTGAGGACAATCGGCCCAACCCCTTTCAAGCCAGCTCAGCAGAAGGAAAGACGCCATGGAGCCCAGCAAGCGCCGATTGTTATCCGGGATCGCCGCCCTCACCGCAGGGGCGGCCCTGATCCCCGTCACCCAGGTTCAGGCGCAGTCCGCTCCCCGCAACGGGCGGGCGGCCATCAGCAGGGGGGATGGCCGCAAGCGTTACGGCATGCTGATCGACCTGCGCCGCTGCGTCGGCTGTCAGGCCTGCACCGTGGCCTGCACCATCGAAAACCAGCCTCCACTCGGCCAGTTTCGCACCACGGTAAGCCAGTACGAGGTGAGCGACGTGGCCGCCCTCGAGGCTCCCGCCTCCCTCTTGATGCTGCCAAGGCTCTGCAACCACTGCGCCGAGCCCGCCTGCCTCGATGTCTGCCCCACCGGCGCCACCTTCCAGCGCGACGACGGCATCGTGGTGGTCAACAACGACTGGTGCGTCGGCTGCGGCTACTGCGTGCAGGCCTGCCCCTATGATGCCCGCTTCATCAACCACGAGACCACCACCGCCGACAAGTGCACCTTCTGCGCCCATCGGCTGGAGGCGGGGCTCTTGCCCGCCTGCGTGGAGAGCTGTGTCGGCGAGGCGCGCATCATAGGCGATTTGAACGACCCCAAGAGCCGGATCAGCCGCTTGCTGCGCGAACACGAGTCGGCCCTCAAGGTGCTCAAGCCGGAGGCCCATACCCAGCCGCGGGTCTTTTATCTCGGCATGGACGAGGCCTTCGTCAGCAAGGTCGACGGCAACCCGGCCCTGCGCACCCTGCTCACCGACGATGGCAAGGAGATAGCCCATGGTCATTAACGAACTGTTGGCCCCGGCTCAGCCCATCACCTGGCTGCCCTGGGCGGTGCAATATTTCTTCCTCATCGGCCTTGCTTACGGGGCCCTCTGGCTCGGCGCGTTTGAGCTGTGGCACAAGGCGCCGGACCCGCGGCTGCAGACCCTGGCGGCGGTGCTGATGGTGGCGGCCGGTCTGGTGGCTCCCATCGCCCTGACCGCGGATCTGCACCAGCCGGCCCGGGCCTGGCACTTCTATGCCCAGACGCGCTTTGGCTCCGTCATGTGGTATGGCGCCTATCTGCTGCCGCTGTTCAGCCTGCTCTCCATGCTGCTCGGCTGGCTGCTGCTAAGGCCAGCCCTGGCCCGGCGTGGCGCAGAAGGGGACAAGATCGCCCGCCTTGCAAAGCTGCTCTGTCTGGGACGCTGGTCGGGGCACGTTTGGCTGCGGCCCCTCTCCCTGCTGGCGGCTCTGAGCGGGCTCAGCATCGCCCTCTACACCGGGCTCGAGACCATGGCGGTGGCGGCGCGCCCGCTCTGGCATACCCCCTGGTTGCCCTGGCTGCTGACCCTGAGCGCCGTGCTGGGGGCCCAGAGTGCCCTGCTGCTGCTCAACCGCTTGCTGGCGGGCTGGGGTGCCCAGACCGAGTCGACCCTGCTGCGCCAGAGCGGCTGGACGTTAGGCCTGCTGGCGCTCTCCCTGCTGGGCTGGGCCCTGTTGGGCGGCGCCTCGGCGGCAGAGGCCGCAGCCCTCTATCGGCTCGATCCGAGCTGGCGGCTGGCTGCCCACTGGCTGTTGCTAACCCTGGGGCTGGCCGGCCTGCTGATGCTGCTGCGGCCAAGGATCTCTGCTCGCCTGGCACACTGGGGGCTGGCGCTGCTGGGGCTGCACCTGGTGTGGGGCCTGCGCTGGCTGGTGCTCATTCAGGGGCAGCTCGCACCCAAGTACGGGGCCGGCGTCTACCTCTATGAAATCGCCTGGGGCCCGGCCGGTGTGCTCGGCATTCTCGGCACCTTCGGTCTGCTGCTGGCTCTGCTGGTGGCCCTCTCGGAGCTGGTGCGCCCCTCTGCTTCCTCCGCCATCAAGGCATCCACAACTTTTGCACGCGAGGCACTCTGATGGATCACAGCAAACGCAAGTTTCTCAAGGGCGCCGCCATCGCCGGTGGCACCGGATTGTTCGTCGCCGGTTACAGCGACACCCTCAAGCAGGTGGCGAGTGGCCTCGCCACCGGCAGCTCGGGTCAGCCGACCCGGGATCCCATCCATGGCAACTCGCTGGCCGTGGAGTACCGGGTCGATGAGCAGGGGGAGCTGCATCCCAACCCGGCCCAGCGGGTTGCCAACACCATGTGCCTCGGCTGCTGGACCCTGTGCGGAGTGCGGGCCCGCATCGACAACGAGCGCGACCAGATAGTGCGGATCCTGGGCAACCCCTATCACCCCCTCTCCGCCCGGCACCACATCGACTTCAAGACCCCGGTCAAGCAGGCGCTGCTCGCCACCAGTGGCTACCAGGAAGGGGGGCTGGACGGGCGCTCCACCGCCTGCGCCCGGGGCAACGCCATGCTCGAGCAACTCGACAGCCCGCAGCGAGTCACCCGCTGCCTCAAGCGGGTGGGACCCCGTGGCAGCGGCCGCTGGCAGAGCATCCCCTTCGAGCAGCTGGTGGCCGAGGTGGTGGAGGGGGGCGATCTGTTTGGCGAGGGCCTGGTTGAGGGGTTGCGGGCCATTCGCAACCTCGCCGAGCCGCTCGACCCGGCCAACCCGGAGTACGGGCCCAGGGCCAACCAGCTGCTGGTGAGCAACGCCTCGGACGAGGGCCGGGATCACTTCATCAAGCGCTTCACCTTCAACAGCTTCGGCACCCGCAACTTCGCCAACCACGGTGCTTATTGCGGCCTGTCGTTCCGGGTCGGGGCCGGCGCCCTGCTGGACGATCTGGAGAAGAACGCCCACCTCAAGCCGGACTGGGACGAGAGCGACTTCCTGCTGTTCATGGGTACCTCGCCCCAGCAATCGGGCAACCCCTTCAAGCGTCAGTCCCGTCAGCTGGCGGCGAACCGGACGCGACCGGGCAAGCCGTTCTCCTGCGTGGTGGTGGCCCCCAGCCTGCCGAACACGGTGAACATGCCCTCCGCCCCCGCCAACCGCTGGCTGCCCATCCGCCCCGCCACCGACTCGGCGCTGGCCATGGCCATGTTGCGCTGGATCATCGACAACCAACGCTACGCCGAGCCTTTCCTGACGGCCCCCCATGCTGCCGCCGCCGAGCGGGCCGGCTATCGCGGTTTTTGCAACGCCAGCCACCTGGTGCTCTGCGACGAGGGGCATCCGCGCTTCGGCCAGATGCTGCGGGCCAGCGATCTCGGCTTGCCCTTTGAGGGGGAAGCCTATGGAGAGGGGGACGCCATGCTGGTAGAGGAGGCGGGCAGCGGCGAGCCGAGACCCGCCGGCCAGTGTGAGCGGGCCAATCTCTGGGTGGATCGCCCCATTCAGGGCCCCAAGGGGGAGCTGATGGTCAAGAGCAGCTTCCAGCTGCTGGCCGAGGCATGCCGGGAGCACTCCCTCGCGCAATACAGCGCCGAGTGCGCCGTGCCGGTGGCCGATATCGAGGCGCTGGCGCGGGAGTTCACCAGCCACGGCACCCGGGCTGCCGTGGTCTCCCACGGCGGCACCATGAGCGCCAACGGCTTCTACTCGGCCTGGGCCATCATGATGCTCAACGTCATGATCGGCAACCTCAATGCCCGGGGCGGCGCCGTGGCGAGCGGCGGCAAGTTCGATCCCTTCGGGGCGGGGCCGCGCTACGATCTGGCGAGCTTCCCCGGCATGGTCAAACCCGCCGGGGTCTTCCTGTCGCGCTCCAAGTTCCCCTACGAGAAAACTTCCGAATATCGGCGCAAGCGCGAGGCGGGTCAGAATCCCTATCCGGCGCAAGAGCCCTGGTTCCCCATCTCCGGCCCATTGCTTGGCGAACACCTGACCGCGGCGGTGAACGGTTACCCCTACCGGCTCAAGGCCTGGATCAACCACATGGGCAACCCCCTCTACGGCCAGGCCGGGCTCAGCAAGGCCATCGGTGAGCAGCTCAAGGACCCTGCCGTGCTGCCCCTTGTGGTCAGCATCGACAGCTTCATCAACGAGTCGTCGGCGCTGTCGGACTACATAGTGCCTGATACCCTGACCTATGAGTCCTGGGGCTGGGCCACCGCCTGGCACGGGGTGATGACCAAGGTCTCCACAGGCCGCTGGCCTATCGTGGAGCCCCGTGTCGCCAAGACCGCCGAGGGAGATCCGGTCTGTATGGAGTCCTTTTTTATCGCGGTGGCCAAACGGCTGGGGCTGCCGGGTTTTGGCGAGGGGGCGCTCAAAGGGGCGGACGGCAAGTTGCATGCCCTGCATAAGGCGGCGGACTTCTCCCTCTACGGGGCGGCCAACGTCGCCTATCTCGGCGAGCCGGTGCCTCCTATCGGGCCTGAGGATCTCGCCTGGTCCGGGGTGGAACGGATCCTGCCGGTGCTGAATGCCACCCTGAGTGCGGAAGAGGCGGGCCGCGCCGCCTATCTCTTCGCCCGTGGCGGGCGCTTCGAGCCGGCGGCCAAGGGGCGCGACGAAGCGGGTCAGCCAAGCAAGCGCTGGCCCAAGCCGCTGATGGTGTGGAACCCCGAGGTGGGCAGCCGCCGCCACAGCCAGAGCGGCCGGTTCTTGAGCGGCACCCCGCGCTTCTTCCGTCCCCAGCTGGCTGACGGCACGCCGCTCAATGAGGCGTTCAAGCCGGCCCAGTGGCCTCTGCTGCTCACCAGCTACAAGTCTCACACCATGAGCTCCATGAGTATCGGCTCGGATCGCCTGCGCCAGGTGAATCCCAGCAACCGGGTGCGGCTCAATGCGCAGACGGCGGCGCAGCTGGGCATCGAGAGCGGGGACAGGGTGCGGGTCAGCACCCCGGATGGCAGCGTGATCGGGGTGGCCGAGTGTGTGGCCGGGGTGCAGGCCGATGCCATCGCCATCGAACACGGCTTCGGCCACAAGGAGCTGGGGGCGCGGGAACACTGGATAGACGGCCAGAAAGTGGTCGCCAATCCGCTGCGCGGAGCCGGGGTCAACCTCAACGATCTGGCGGTGCTGGATCCCAGCCGCCATGGCCGCTACCCCCTGGTGGACTGGGCCATCGGCTCGTCGGCCCGCCAGGGGCTGCCGGCCCGGGTGGAGAAGCTGGTATGACAAACCAGTGAAAACGGGGCCTGCGGGCCCCGTTGCTTGTTTGCTCTGCGTCACTGTCACAGCGTGACGTCGACCCACACCAGGCGGTGATCCGAACTGACTCCCTTGGCGATGCCGAGCTTGGGGTCATACACCAGGTGGTAGCCCGGCTCGAAGCTGGCCGGCCAGAACACGCCGGAGGCGACCGCGTTCAGATTGGCGGAGGGGAGCACGTGGTCGAGCTGCAGGCCGCTGCTGCTGGTGATGCGCTCCGGGGTGGGGCGGTTGTTGTTGCGCTTGCACTGATCCGGCTGGCTGGTGAGGCACTCGGGGCCGCCCTGGCTGACCGGGATCAGGGCGCCGTTGGTGACGGCCTGATTGACCAGCACATGGTTGTGCAGATCCTGAATGGCGGTGAGATCCCCATCGCCAATCTGGGGATCGGCGTTGAGATCCCCGGCGATGACGAACCTGGCGCCCTCGGCCAAGCCACCCGCCTTGCCGGCGTCATCCACCATGTAGCCTGCCCCTGCCACATAGTCCTGCCAGAAGGCGATCTCCGCACGGTTGCGCTTGACGTTGTGGCGCGCCGCGTTGCCGAAGATGGGTGGGGTCGGGTGGGAGATAAGGAAGTGGATCACCTCCTCCTTGCTGCCGCGCTTGATGCGCACCGGCACGTCGGCGTGGTTCTTGGAGGAGAGGGGGAGTGCCTGCCAGGCGGCGTAGTCATACCAGGCATCGCCACACTGGCTGCCGCTCGGGATCGGTGCCCTGGGGTTGTGGCAGTCGTCGATGACGGGGTTCACTTCGCCCGGCATCTCCTTCCATTTGAAGGTCTGGAAGGTACGGATCTGCTTGGTATCGATGGGGTACTGGGACATCACGGCGAAGGCGTACTGGCCGTGGTAGTTGCCAAAGCCCCAGGCGTCGTCCGGCCCGTTGTTGACCTTGCCGTCCAGGTTGAGGTCATGGCCGCTCATCAGGCCGGTGTTGGTGGCAAAGTTCTGCAGCACCGGGTAGCTGATGGCGGTCACTTCGTCGTGCTGGGCGTGGGCCAGGTAGTTGTCGTTGAAGGCGTGGAGGTCCGTGGTGTCGCGGCCCTTGCCGTCATTGTCGAATTCGTTGAGCAGGAACACATCCGGCCGGGTACGCTGGATGATTTCGGCGATGTTGCGGATCTGCTGCACGTCGAGGGCCTTGGTCTTCTCGGCGCCGCTCAAGGTGCCGTCGGCGAGGCGGGCCAGCAGGGCATCCTGCTCGGTGCGGGTCAGGGCGAGCTCTTCCCCCAGCATGCCGGGTGCAGTGCGATCGAAGGCGAGATTGAAGGTGGCAAAGCGAACCATGGCGGGCCTCGGCGTCAGTGTGGCCGGGACAGCCTGCCATCTTTGGCAGGAAAATGGCAGCACCCTGCCGAATTTCATGGGAAAGGTGCCCGGGTTTCCCCCGTGACACGCAAGCGCTCGGCTCAGGCCCAGCGGGAGAGAGGGGAGGGAATGGCGTAGGCGTAGCCCTGCTGGTAGTCGCAGCCCAGCCGGTTCGCCACCTCGATATGGGCCTGGGTCTCCACTCCCTCGCACACCACGGCCATGCCGAGTCGTTGCAGGTATTTCACCAGCCCCATCAGCATGTTGAGGGCATGGGTGCTGCGTACAGCCTGGAGCAGCAGGGAACGATCCAGCTTCACGATCTCGTAGGGGAGCATCATCAGGCGCTGGAAGTTGCATGCCAGGGAGCCGAAGTCGTCACAGGCGATGTGGGCGCCATGGGCTCGCAACACCTCGATCATCTCCCTGTGCTGGTGCTTGATCCTGACGTGTTCCAGCACCTCGAACCAGATGGCGATCCCCAGCTTGCGGGCCTGGAGCAGCACCAGCAACAGCAGATTGCGGTAGGTGGGGCTGGAGAGCGCCGGATTGAGGTTGATGGAGAGCGCATAGGGGCCTTTTTGGGCGAGCACGGGCAGATCGCGCATGATGGCCCTGAGCATGACGATATCCAGGTGCAGAGCGTCATTTTCGCCGAGGGCGGCAAAATCGATGCCCTGATAACCCTGGCTGCCGGCATCCCAGCGTCTGGCCAGCACCTCATACCCCTTGACCTGACGATCCTGGCCGATGATGGGCTGATAAAAGGGGATGACGATATCCGCCATGCTGACCATGGCACTCACGGGATACTCTTCTTTGAACGCAAACATGGCTCTCACCTGACGGAACATGGCTGCGCATCATACAGGGAGGGTCTAAAGGGAGGCTGTAGGAAGAGTCTGATAATGGGCGTGGGCAGGAAGGAGGGGGTCAGGGAAGGGCATGGCCCTGTGCAGGTGCGGCGCCAGCCAGGGGGGCTGCGTGCATGGCCTGGGCAAGCCAGGACCAGTCGAGCATGGGGGAGCCCGCCTTGAAGCGCTGATAGGCGCATCCCTGACGGATGGTCAGGAAGAGGGTGCTCGGCAGGCCGAGGCGGTTGAGGTAGCGCACCATCACGTCTCCCTGGTAATCCCGCAGCCGCAGTTGCAGCTCGGGCAGTGTCAGCCCGTGCTCGCGACCCGTTTCATCCCAGATTTCAAACATCTGTGTGCACTCCTTGCGACATGAGGCTCCACTGTTTCTAAAAAGTGCGGGAAGGGCAATTGTCAGATCTGACAGCGCCATATGGATTCTATCCAGAAAAGCGAAAACCCGGCGCGAGGCCGGGTTGTCTGAAGGATGGTGGAGGGAGAAGGATTCGAACCTTCGAAGGCAGAGCCGTCAGATTTACAGTCTGATCCCTTTGGCCGCTCGGGAACCCCTCCAGTTGCATAAATGCCACAACGGTAATTCTGCTTGCACCCGTTGTTTTTGTCGCTTTTGCTGGGCAAATAGACGACAGACATCCAAGCGTCGCGCATTTTATGGTAAGGATTTTGGGGATGCAACCATTGCACCTTGCAAAATGTGCATTTATGCCGGGATCCAGGCAAAAAAACGCTCCTTCTCCGTCCCGACCGGACGCGTCCCTTGTCGCTCCCGATCCCTTGGTGTATGGTCGCCCTGCCCAAGAAACAGTGATGACACCATGACGACAGAGCATAACCCCTATTTGCAATTCACCCGCGAACAATGGGCGTTATTGCGCGATGCGGTCCCCCTGACCCTGACCGAGCACGATCTGCAGACCCTGCGCGGGATCAACGAGAAGGTGTCATTGCGGGAAGTGGAAGAGATCTATCTGCCCCTCTCCCGTCTCCTCAATCTCTACGTCAAGGCCAAGCAGCGCCGCAGCCGGGTGCTGGAGCAGTTTCTCGGTCAGTCCCGCGGCAAGGGCACCTATATCATCAGCATCGCCGGCAGCGTGGCGGGGGGCAAGAGCACCACGGCCCGTATCCTTCAGGCACTGCTGGAGCGCTGGCCGGAGCACCCCAGGGTGGAGCTGGTCACCACCGACGGCTTCCTGTTTCCCAACAAGGAGCTGGAAGCCCGTGGCCTGATGCGCCGCAAGGGGTTCCCCGAGTCTTATGACATCCGCCATCTGGTGGAGTTTGTCGCCAATATCCGCGCCGGCCACGAGAAGGTCGAGGCCCCCGTCTACTCCCACCTTATCTATGACATCCTGCCCGACGAGAAGAAGGTGGTGGAGCAGCCGGACATCCTGATCCTGGAAGGGCTCAATGTGCTGCAAAGCGGCATGGACTATCCCCAGGACCCTCATCGCGTGTTCGTGTCGGACTTCGTCGACTTCTCCATCTATGTGGATGCTGACGCCGAGCTGCTGCGCACCTGGTACATCGATCGTTTTCTCAAATTCCGCAGCGGCGCCTTCTCGGATCCCGACTCCTATTTCCACCACTACGCCAAGCTGGCCGAGAGCGAGGCGACCGAGATTGCCAACAACATCTGGCAGGATATCAACTACCTGAACCTGCAAGAGAACATCTTGCCGACCCGGGAGCGGGCCAACCTCATCCTCACCAAGGGCAACGAGCACGCCATCGAGCAGATCAAGCTGCGCAAGTGACCACTGTCGCAGTGCATACATGAAAGAGGGGGCCCGCAGGCCCCCTCTTTCATTCAGTCGTCATGAGCGTATGGGTTCAGTCCCCCCGCCGCAGGGAGAGTTCCCCTCCCAGATAGAGCTTGAGCCCCTCTTCCGTCTCCAGGCGCAGGGCTCCGCGTTCGTCGATCCCCCGGGCAATCCCGCGGATCACCTGCTCTCCCATCAGCAGCTTCACCGGCTGGCCGGCGAAGTGGTCGAGCCGGTTCCAGCTCTCGACGAAACTCGCCAGTCCCGTCTGTTCGAAGGTCTGCATGGCCTGCTGCAGGTGCAGCAGCACGCAGGCGGCCAGCTCGTTGCGATCCACCAGCTCGGGCTGGATATGGCGCAGCTCGGACCAGGCCTGATCGATCTTCTCCCCCTCCCGACTCGGCATCGCCAGATTGAGGCCGACCCCGATCACCAGATGGCAGCTGGCACCCGCACTGCCGCTCATCTCCACCAGGATGCCCGCCAGCTTGCGGCCCTGGTAATAGAGGTCGTTCGGCCACTTGAGCTCCACCCCGGGATAACCGAGGGACTCCAGCGCCTCGACCACCGCCACGCCGACCGCGAGACTCAGTCCCATGGCGGCCGCCATGCCCTGCTCAAGCCGCCAGTACATGCTCAGGATCAGCTGGCAACCGAAGGGAGAAACCCAGGGTTTGCCACGACGTCCCCGCCCGGCGGTCTGGCACTCGGCCAGACAGCTTTCACCGGAGCTCAGGGTGTTGACCCGCTCCAGCAGGTACTGGTTGGTGGAGTCGATGACAGGGAAGCAGTGCACCGGTGCCATCGGTGCCTCTGCCTGCAGCCGCCCCTCGTCATAGAGGGCCATGGGCACCGCCAGCCGATAGCCCTTGCCGGTCAGGCTGAAGAGATCCAGCCCCAGATCCTTGAGCGCGGCCATGTGCTTGCTCACCGCCGCCCGGCTGATGCCAAGGCGCTCGCCCAGCTGCTCGCCGGAATGAAACTGGCCGTCGCTGAGCAGGGTGATCAGGGTCTGTCTGACGGGGGTCAGGGTCATGCCAGTACCTCGTCGAGCCAGGTTTCACCGCTGCGCCCCATGAAGCGCACCTCGTGTTCCAGCACCACACCGAACTGGTGCTCCACGCTGTCGCGGACATGGGCCGCCAGCGCGATGAGCTCCATGGCGCTGGCGCCCCCCAGATTGACCAGCACCAGCGCCTGCTCCTGATGGACGGCGGCACGACCGATGGCAAACCCCTTGAGACCGCACTGATCGATGAGCCAGCCAGCCGCCAGCTTGGCCTGCCCTTCTGCCGCAGGGTAGCAGGGCATCTGCGGGTATTGCTGTTTCAGGGTCTCGGCCAGGGCGGCGGGCACCACAGGGTTTTTGAAGAAACTGCCCGCGTTGCCCAGCACCGCCGGATCCGGCAGCTTGGCCATGCGGGTGGCACAGACGGTGTCGAAAATGGCCTGTGGCGAAGGGGCATCCCCCAGCGCCGCCAGCGGGCCATAGCCGGCGACCGGGCGCCATGCCTTGGGCAGGCGCAGACCGACGGCGATGATGAAGTGGGAGTCCTGATAGTCGTGCTTGAAGATGCTGTCACGGTAACCGAACCGGCAGTCGGCCGCCGCGATGCGCTCAACCTCGCCACTCTGCCAGTTGAACGCCTCCACGTAGGCACAGACGCTGGCCAGCTCGACCCCGTAGGCACCGATGTTCTGTACCGGGGCCGCCCCGACCGTCCCGGGAATGAGTGCCAGATTCTCCAGCCCGTGCCAGCCCTGTTGCAGGGCGTGACATACCAGCTCGTGCCAGTTTTCACCTGCCGCCACGTGTAGCAACCAGTGCTCGGACTCCTCGTGCAGCGTGATCCCTTTCAGGCCGTTGTGGACCACCAGACCGGCAAAGTCATCGCAGAACAGGATGTTGCTTCCTCCTCCCAGCACCAGGCGCGGCAAGGTGGCCAACTCCGGGTTGGTCCGCAGTTGCGCGAGATCATCCGGCCGGGTCACATCGGCCAGCCAGAGGCAGTGTGCGTCCAGGCCCATAGTATTGAGGGTCGACAGGGAGGCGTGGGGGGTGAGTTTCATCTGTGTGTTCCGACAAGGACAAGGGCGCAGTTTACCCCAGATCCCCCGGGACAAAAAACCCGGACACTTTTCGGACTCAGGGCTCTGGAGTAGAGTAACCCCTTCATCCCGCTGAGGAAGCATGCATGAACAATCAATTCGCCGTCATCGGCCTGGGCCTGTTTGGCAGCGCCTTGTGCGAAGAGTTGCAGCGCCAGAATGCCGAGGTACTGGCCATCGACATCGACGAGAGCAAGACCCGCCAGATAGCCACCCTCTGCAACCACGTCATCGTGGCCGATGCCACCGACGAGGCCACGGTCGCCGAACTGGGCCTGGCGAATTTCGACATCGTCTTTGTCGCCATCGGCGACAACCTGGAGACCAGCATCCTGACCACGCTGGTGCTGAAAGAGGCGGGCGTGAAGAAGGTCTGGGTCAAGGCCCGCGACAAGTTCCACGCCAAGATCCTGCAGAAGGTGGGCGCGGACAAGGTGATCAACCCGGAGTGGGACATGGGCCGCCGGGTGGCCCAGAGCATGCTGGACAACCGGCTGTTCGACTACCTGGAGCTGGGTCACGACATGGTGCTGACCGAGTTCGTGATCGGCTTGCAGCAAAACACCCGCACCCTGGCCGACTTGCGCCTGCTGCAGCAAAGCGATTTCCAGCTGTTGGCCATCAAGCGGGGTGAGGTGCTGCACAACGTCCTGACCGGCAAGATGGAGCTGCAACTCGGTGACATCCTGATCCTGGCCGGCAACAAGCACGCCATCGATCACTGGCTCGACACCCTATGATCAACTGGCGCAGCAACTACGCCTTCACCCTGCATCGGGAAGACAACTCCCGCTGGAGCGAGGCCAAGCTCATCCTGGGCAGTTTCCTCATCATCCTGCTGGTTGGCACCCTGTTTCTGGTCCAGCCCTCCAGCCACAAGGGTGAGGTCACCGTCATCAACGCCCTGTTCACCGCCACCTCCGCCATCAGCGTGACCGGCCTCGGGGTGGTGGATACCGGCACCGCCTTCACCCTGCAGGGGCAGATCATCCTGTTGATATTGATGGAGATTGGTGGTCTCGGCCAGATGACCATGACACTGCTGCTCATCGCCATGTTCAGCAAGCGGGTCGGGCTGCGCCAGCAGGTGCTGGCCAAGGAGGCACTGGGCCAAGAGGGATCCGTCAACATCGTCCAGCTGGTGAAACGCATCGTCCTGTTCGCCCTGATTGCCCAGCTGATCGGCACCGCCATCATGGCCATTCGCTGGGTGCCCGACATGGGCTGGGGCCACGGCCTCTACGTCAGCTTCTTCCACGCGGTGTCGGCTTTCAACAACGCCGGCTTCTCGCTGTTTGCCAACAACCTCATGGACTACCGGGATGACCCCATCATCAGCCTGACCATACCGGCCCTGCTGATCCTGGGGGGGGTAGGCTTCACCGTCATCGTCGACCTGGTGCGCAACCGCCGCTGGCGCAAGCTGAAACTGCACAGCAAGCTGATGCTGCTGATGACCCCTGCCCTGCTGCTGCTGGGGACCCTGATGTTCTGGCTGCTGGAGCACAACAACCCTGGCACCCTGGGCAACGCCTCCTTCGGGAGCCAGTGGCTGGCAGCCTTCTTCCAGTCGGCCACCGCGCGCACGGCGGGCTTCAACACGGTGGATATCGGCCAGATGGTACCGGCCTCCCTGCTGTTCATGATGATGCTGATGTTCATCGGTGCCGGGGCAACCTCCACCGGGGGCGGTATCAAGGTCACCACCTTTGCCGTCGTTCTGCTGGCGACCCGGGCGTTTCTGACCAAGCGCCCCCATGTCACCGCCTTCGGCCGCACCCTGTCACCCCAGATAGTGACCCGCTCCCTGGCCATCATCATCGTCAGTACCATGGTGCTGATGCTGGCGATGTTCCTGCTGATGCTCACGGAGTCGCAATCATTCGACAAGATCATGTTCGAGACCATCTCGGCCTTTGCCACCGTGGGACTGTCCACCGGCATCACCGCTTCTCTGAGCGAACCGGGCAAACTGATCCTGGTGCTGGTGATGATCTGCGGCCGTCTGGGGCCCCTCACCCTGGCGATCATGCTGGCCCGCCCGGTGGAGACCCGCATCCGTTATCCGGAAGAGAGCGTCTACACGGGGTAAGCCGCTCCATCCATGCAAAGAGGGGCCACTGGCCCCTCTTCTTATTTCTATGTGATCACGGCGCTCGCCAGCCTCAGGCAGCCTTGCCCCTGGTCGTCCCCTTACCAGTGCTCTTTCCAGGGCTCTTCCCCGCACGAGCACTCTTGCCCGTGCTCGTGCGGGGGCGTGCGGCGGTGGACCCAGTCCGCTTGCGGCGGGCAAAGCGTTGCTTGCTGTCACCGGGCGCCGCCTTGGGCAGCGCGCTGAAGCTGGCGCCGGAATCCTGCCGCGCCCCCTCGATCAGGCCGTTGAGCTGCTCGGTGAGCGGCCCCATGAACTGCTGGTAGCTGCCGTGACGTTCGGCGATCTGACCCAGACTCTGCTCCCACAGTGCCGTCATGTCCGGTGTCGTGGCGGTCGCGGGCAGCGCCTGGACCAGGGCTCGCCCGGTCGGGGTGGCCTTGATGCTCTTGCCCTGGCGCACCAGGAAGCGGCGCTTGAACAGCAGATCGATGATCCCGGCCCGGGTCGCCTCGGTGCCCAGACCGTCGGTCTCCCGCAGGGTCTTGCGGATCTCGGGATCCTGCACATAACGGGCGATGCCGGTCATGGCGGCCAGCAGGGTGGCATCGGTAAACGGCTTGGGGGGCTGGGTCATCTTCTCCAGCAGCTCCCCCCGCTCGCACAGCAATTCCTCCCCCTCTTTCAGGGCAGGCAGGGTTCCCGCCTCCTCCTCGTCATCCTCTTCCACTCCGAGCAGCGCCTTCCAGCCCGCCTTGAGGATGCGGCGCGCCTTGGCCTGGAACAGCCCTCCGGCGATGCGCAGCAACACCTTGCTGTCGTTGTACTCGAACGGCGGATAGAACTGCAGCAGGTACTGGCGAGCAATCAGGCCGTACAGCTTCGCCTCGTCGGCCCCCAAGCTCCCCTCGTTCCCCCTCTTCTCGGTGGGAATGATGGCGTGGTGGGCATCCACCTTGCTGTCGTTCCACGCCTTGCTGCGGATCCTGCCATCCGCTTCGGCGACCGCCCTGGCCAGCGCAGGGGCCGTGCTGGCGATGGCCTCCCGCACCTGGCCGGCCCGGTTGAAGTGCTCGCTCGGCAGATGGCGGCTGTCGGATCTGGGATAGGTGATGAGCTTGTGCCGCTCGTAGAGGCTCTGGCAGATATCCAGCACCCGCTTGGCATCCATGCCAAAGCGCTTGGCCGCGTCGATCTGCAGGCTGGAAAGATTGTAGGGGAGCGGCGCCGCCTGCTTGCGCGCCTGCTCCTCCACCGCCTCCACCCGGGCGGGTTGCCCCTGGATCCGCTCCACCACCTTGGCGGCCAGCGCCCGGTTGAGCACCCGTCCCTCCTCATCCTGCCAGGGCAGGCAGGCCTCCGATGGCAGCCACCTGGCGGTGAAACGTTCGTTGCCCTGGGTCAGCAGATGGGCCATCACCTCGTAGAACGGCTTGGGAACGAAGGCCTCGATCTCGAGATCCCGGCGCACCACCAGACCGAGCAAGGGGGTCTGTACCCGGCCCACCGACAGCAGTTCGCTGCAACCCCCCTTGCGGCCAAGCAGGGTATAGGCCCGGGTCATGTTGATGCCATAGAGCCAGTCGGCACGGCTACGGGCCAGCGCCGACACCGCCAGCGGCACGAACTCCTTGTTGTCCCTGAGCTTGTCGAGGGCGCGGCGCACGGCGGGGGGATTGAGATCGCTGATGAGGCAGCGCTGAACCGGTTTGGTCTTGGGATAACCGAGAAAGTCGATCACCTCGTCCACCAGCAGTTGCCCTTCCCTGTCCGGGTCACCGGCGTTGACCACGCAGTCCGCCTGCTTGATGAGCCCCTTGATGACGGCCAGCTGGGCCTTGGTCTTGGGTTTGGCCACCAGCTGCCACTGGGTCGGGACAATGGGGAGGGATTCCATGCGCCACTGCTTGTAGGCGGCATCGTAGGCATCGGGCTCGGCCTGCTCCAGCAGGTGGCCGATGCACCAGGTCACCACGTCTCCCTGCGCCGTCTCGATGAAACCATCCCCCTTCTTGTGAGGTTTGGGGAGGACATCGGCGATGGCACGGCCAAGGCTGGGTTTCTCGGCGATAAAGAGTCGCATGATGGATACACCTGAACACTGTATATGTGAACAGTATACAATCCTCTCACCGCAAACCCCAAGCCCCGGGGTGGTGCGCGGCCTCCCCGCCCCGGCTTGGGCATCGCCCTCACCACAGCGCATCCCGCTTCCGTTGAAGGGTAAAAGTGCGATTAAAATTCAAAAAAGCATGTCCAAACAAAAAACAAAACCAAAAATTACTTTCATGTCGAAATAAAAATCATGACCGAGGTCAACCCATCGAATCTTGGGACTACTACTATATTGGTAATACCCGAATTCGAAGGACACCGTCACCATGTTTGGAAAACTGTTGAGAAAGACCTGGTTCTGGCTTCTGCTGCTCGGGGCCCTGCTGGGGGTCGCTGCACTGGGCGTCACCGTCACCGTGCTGCACAAGACCAGCTCCACCGAGTTCTGCGTCTCCTGCCACTCCATGCAGACCCCGCTCGCCGAATATCAGGGCAGTGTCCACTTCCAGAACGTGAAGGGGATCCGCGCCGAGTGCGCCGACTGCCACATCCCCAGTGAACCCGCCGCCTATCTCTGGACCAAGATCCGCGCCGTGAAAGACATCTATCACGAGGCGATCGGCACCCTCGACACCCCGGAAAAATACGAGGCCCACAAGCTGCGCATGGCCCAGACCGTGTGGGATCAGCTCAAGGCCAATGACTCCGCCACCTGTCGCAGCTGCCACAGCTACGCGGCGATGGATATCCTGGCCCAGCGCCCCAATGCCCGTGCCGAGCACCCGGTCGCCATCAAGGAGGGCCAGACCTGCATCGACTGCCACCGCGGCGTCGCCCACATCATGCCGGACATGAGCGGCCTAGCCGCCGCCGGTGCCAGCGAACTGGCCGCCGCCGCGGCCCAGACCCCGGCAACCGTCACCACCCGCTATGCCATCGCCACCACCCCGCTCTATCTGGATGCTGGCGCCAAGACTGATGAAGGCACCCTGATGCCCTCCACCCAGGTGGAAGTGCTGGCCAACGACAACGGCCGCGCCCAGGTGCGCATCGACGGCTGGCAGCAGGACGGTGTGAGCGAGGTGTTCTACGCCGCCCCCGGCAAACGGATCCTGAGCGTGCTGGTCGGCGAGGCCGCCAGAAAAGCCCTCGTGACCGGCAAGAGCGAGACCGACAGCGCCACCAACCTCACCTGGCATCAGGTCAGCCTGACCGCCTGGGTCGACCAGAGCCAGCTCATCGGCGACCAGGGCAAGCTGTGGCAATACGCCTCCACCCTGATGTCCAACAACTGCACCGGCTGTCACGGCCTCACCGCGCTGGATCACTTCAACGCCAACCAGTGGATCGGCGTCATCAAGGGGATGGAGTCCCGTACCTCCCTCACCCCGGAGCAGGCGCGCATGCTCACCCAATACGTGCAGAAACACGCCAGCGACATGAGCGCGGCCCATTAAGGCAGGAACAGAGGACTCTCCCATGACTTTTTTCAATGACCAACAGACCAACCTCTCCCGCCGTACTCTGCTCAAGGGGCTGGGGGCCTGTGCCGCCCTGCCCCTGCTGGCTGGTCTCTTTCCGAAAAGCGCCCTGGCCAAGGCCGTCAGCACGGCCCTTGAGCAGTTCCCCACCCTGGTGCCCGCCCAGAAAGGCATACTGACCGGCGCCCACTGGGGGGCCTTCGAGGCCATCGTCTCCGAGGGCCGCATGGTGCGGGTCCAGCCGGTGGCCGACGATCCGGCACCGAATGACCTCATCGACATGGCGCCGTTCCAGGTCCACGCCAAGAACCGCATCAAGTACCCCATGGTGCGCAAGAGCTGGCTGGAGCACGGCCCGGGTGCCAGACCGGAGCTGCGCGGTGCCGACGAGTGGGTGCGAGTGAGCTGGGAGAAGGCCATCGAACTGGTGGCCGGCGAGATCCAGCGCGTCCAGTCTGATTTCGGCCCGCAGGCGATCCACGCCGGATCCTACGGCTGGAAGAGCGTGGGCATGTTCCACAACAGCCGCACCCTGCTGCACCGCCTGATGAACCTCTCGGGCGGCTTCACCGGTTATGCCGGTGACTACTCCACCGGCGCGGCCCAGGTGATCATGTCCCACGTGATGGGCTCCATCGAGGTGTACGAGCAGCAGACCGCCTGGCCCAACGTGGTGGAGCACGCCGAACTGGTGGTGCTCTGGGGGGTCAACGCCCAGGTGACCCTGAAGAACAGCTGGAACATGCCGGATCACGAGGGGCAGGCCGGCTTCAAGGCGCTGAAAGAGAAAGGCACCCGGGTCATCAGCATCGATCCCGTCTACAACGAGACCGCCAAGCAGGCCAATGCCGAGTGGATTGCCCCGAACGCCTATACCGACGTGGCCATGATGTTGGGTGTCGCTCACACCCTCTACAGCGAGAAGAAGCACGATCAGGCCTTCCTCGATCGCTACACCGTCGGCTTCGACACCTTCCTCGCCTACCTGCTCGGCAAGGATGACGGTCAGCCCAAGAGCGCCGAGTGGGCGAGCGCCATCTGCGGCGTCGAGGCCAAGGTGATCCGCCAGCTGGCCCTCGACATGGCCGCCAAGCGCACCATGATCATGGCGGGCTGGGGCATGCAGCGTCAGCACCACGGTGAACAGCCCAACTGGATGCTGGTCACTCTGGCCGCCATGCTGGGCCAGATCGGCCTGCCGGGGGGCGGCTACGGCTTCAGTTACCACTACTCCTCCGGTGGCAGCCCCACCGCCAAGGGCGGCATTCTGGCGGGCATCTCCGCTGGCAGCGCACCGAAGAACAGCCCGGCCCCCATCCCGGTGGCCCGCATCGCCGACTGCCTCGCCAACCCGGGCAAGACCATCGACTTCAACGGCCGCAAGGTGACCTATCCGGACATCAAGCTGGTCTACGTGGCGGGCGGCAACCCCTTCCACCACCATCAGGACACCAACAACCTGCTGCAAGCGTGGCGCAAGCCGCAGACCGTGATCGTGCACGAGCCCTACTGGACGGCGACTGCCAAGCACGCCGATATCGTGCTGCCGGCCACCACCAGCTACGAGCGCAACGATCTGGAGATGGGGGGCGACTACTCCCAGCGCTACGTCTTCCCCATGCACCAGTGCGTCCCCCCCCAGCATGAGTCCCGCAACGACTTCGACATCTTCAGCGCCATCGCCGCCAAGCTGGGCGTGCAGGAGCAGTACACCGAAGGGAAGGACGAGATGCTTTGGCTCAAGCAGATGTACGACGGCATGGCGGCCCAGGCTCGCGGTGCCCGGGTGGCGCTGCCGCCGTTCAACATGTTCTGGGAGGCCAACAACTACATCCGCTTCCCGATCCCGGAGGCCAACCGCCAGTGGATCCGTCACGCCGATTTTCGCGAGAACCCGCTGCTCAACCCGCTCGGTACCCCGTCCGGCAAGATCGAGATCTTCTCCAACACGGTGGCGGGGATGGGTTATGCCGACTGCGCCGGTCATCCCAAGTGGTATGAGCCCAAGGAGTGGGTGAAGAGCGAGGTGGCGGCGCGCTATCCGCTGTCGCTCAACACCTCCCACCCGACCCAGCGGCTGCACTCCCAGCTCGACAACACCCCGCTGCGAGACAAGTTCGCCATCGCCGACCGCGAAGCGATCATGATCCATCCCGCCGACGCCAAGGCCCGTGGCATCGCTCAGGGGGATCTGGTGCGGGCCTTCAACGAGCGCGGCCAGATCCTGGTGGGGGCCCTGCTCTCCGAAGATGTGCGTCAGGGCGTGGTGCGGATCTGCGAAGGGGCCTGGTATGACCCGGCCAAGCCGGGCGAAGCGGGCAGCATCTGCAAGAACGGCAACGTCAACTGCCTCACCTTCGACGAGGGCTCGTCTAGTCTGGCCCAGGGCAACTGCGGCCACATGGCCCAATTGCAGATAGAGAAGTATATCGGGCCAGTGCTCGCCAACACGGCGCACGAGGTACCGGCCAACGGCTGAGTAGAGGACTGAGCAACAAAAACGGCGCCATCAAGGCGCCGTTTTCTTATCCAGTTTGTGGTGTGGCTCAGAATCACAAGTCACCCTCAACCATATACTCTTCCGCATACTCCACCCGCCTTGCAGCCAGAGCGCGGACAAGGTGGCTCAGAAGTCTCCTTCCACCATGTACTCTTCGGCACACTCCACCAGCTGGGGCCAGAGATCTTCCGGCACCCAGGCCTCGGGGTCATCCTCGTCACCGTCATACTGGCTCCAGAAGAAGGCACGCAGCCCGCTTGCGAAGTCGTCGCTCAACTCCGCCAGTTCGGAGAGGGGCCCCAGCCAGGCAATGCGGCGCAGGCCGGAGGCGAGATCGTTGATGGCATCCATCAGGGTGCGATCATCCAGGCTCTGCTCCACCAGCAGGGTGAAGCGCTCGCGGGCGCTCTCGGTCTGATCCTCGTCCAGCTCGCCCACGTCGGCCAGCAGGTCGACAAAGTCCTCCAGCAGGAACTGGATCAGGGCATCCCTGTCCTCGAACCACTGGATCTGGGCCCCCTTGGTGCCCAGCACCGAGGCATCGAACGAATCATCGAGATGGCACAAAGCCCAAGGATCGTCAGTCATTGCTACCCTTCCTACACCTGAAACAAGAGACGTATCTTATGCCGGGTGCCGCCCCCCTTGCCAGCACGGCGGCACAAAAGGGGCCCCCCGACGGGGCGCCCCGTCACTCGACCCTGGCCACCTTGGGCAGGGAGAGGGAAGCGGCGAGCCCCCCCAGCTCGGCCCGCCCCATGATGAGATTGCCGCGATAGGCTTCCGCGAGATCCGAGACGATGTTGAGGCCAAGGCCCGAGCCCGGCACCTTCTCATCGAGGCGCACCCCCCGCAACACCGCCTTGGCGATCTGATCCTCGCTCATGCCGGGACCGTCGTCCTCGATGCGCAGGGTGATCCAGCCCCCCAGCTCGGCGCTGGAGATGCGCAGCTCGCTGGCGGACCACTTGAAGGCGTTCTCCAGCAGGTTGCCCACCATCTCGTCGAAGTCCTGCTCCTCCACCCCGACCGCCAGATTGACCGGCACCTGCAAGTCCACCGTCTTGCCGGGATAGAGGCGGGAGAAGGCGCGGCAGATGTACTCCACCCGGGCCCGCACCGGGGTCGACACCCCGAGGATCTTGGCGGCGCCGGTCACCCGCGCCTTGCCGAGGTGGTAGTCGATGTGGCGCTGGATCTGGTCGAGCTGCTCGCCGAGGGCGGCCTGATCCTCCGGCGGCAACTGGGTCACCTGGTTGCGCATGATGCTGAGCGGCGTCTTGAGGGCGTGGGCCAGGTTGCCGGTGTGGGAACGGGCTCGTTGCAGCAGCTCGCCATAGTGGTGCAGCAGGCGGTTGATGTCCTCCACCAGCGGCTGGATCTCCAGGGGGTAGCGCAGCCGGAACCCCTCCTGATGACCCTGATGGACGCGGCTCAGCTCGCGACGCAGCAGGTGCAGCGGGCGCAGGCCGTAGAGGATCTGGAACATGAAGCCGAGCACCAGGCCGGTGGCGGCGAAGCCGAGGCCGAGGAAGAGGCTGATGCGGGTCTTCTTCAGGGTCTGGGTCAGGGCGCTGCTGTCCTTGGCCATCACCAGGGTGAAGACCCGATCAGACCCCGGCAGCAGCACGGTACGGGTCATGATGAGCAGGGGCTCCTTGTTGGGCCCCTTGCCGACGAAGAGATCCGGATCGCCGAAGGCCGACTTCAGGCCGTGGGCGCTCAAATGGGCATCCCACAGGGAGCGGGAGCGACTGACCACCGTCTCCCCCAGCTCCAGTTGCCAGTAGTAGCCGGAGTAGGGCTGGCGATAACGGGGGTCGGCCATGGGCTCGGTGACCACCGGCATGCCGTCCGGCTGGATCTCGAGGCGGGAGAGCAGATCGTAGAGCTGCAAGCGCAGGCCATCGGCCTCCGCCTCCTGCCAGTAGTTGCGCATCATGGTCTGCAGGCTGAAGCCGGTGGCGAACAGGAAGAGACCGCACCAGACCATGGCGATCACCACCAGCCGACCTCGCAGGGTGCGTACCAACCTCATTCAACCCACCCCGCCATCGGTTGCGAGGGTGTCATTCGTTGATCCGGTAACCGAGGCCGCGCACCGTCTCGATGAGATCTGCGTGGGTCTTCTTGCGAATGCGGCCGATGAACACTTCTACGGTGTTGGAGTCGCGATCGAAATCCTGAGCATAGATGTGGTCGATCAGCTCACTGCGGGACACCACCTTGCCCCTGTGCTGCATCAGGTAGCCCAGCACCCGGAACTCGTGGGCGGTGAGCTTGATGGGGGTCCCTTCGTACCATACCTGGGAAGCCGCCATGTCGAGACGCACGCCACCGATCTCGAGGATGGAGCTGGCGTTCCCCGCCGCCCGGCGCACCAGCGCCTGCACCCTCGCCACCAGCTCCGCCACCTGGAAGGGCTTGGTGAGGTAGTCGTCCGCCCCGGCGTTGAGCCCTTCAATCTTCTCGTGCAACTGGCCACGGGCGGTCAGCACCAGCACCGGGGTGTCCATCCCCTTGCTGCGCCACTCCTTCAGTACGCTCAGGCCATCGCGACCGGGCAGACCGAGGTCCAGGATGATCGCGTCATAGGGTTCGGTCTCGCCGAGAAAGCCCGCCTCGTTGCCATCGTGGCAGAGATCGGTGACGAAACCGGACAGACGCAGCTGCTCCGCCAGCTGGCCCGCGAGGATCTTTTCATCTTCAACTATCAGAATGCGCATACATGGGTATCCAAAACAGGGTTGTGCCGGCACCGGCAACGGTTGGGGGGACGAACCGGACGGCGGCAGGTTCGCGGACTCACGCCGTTACTCCTCTTCCGGGGGCGGGCGCGGAGCGAACAGGCGCTCCAGATGGTGACCCTTGAGCCACACCATCTCCAGATTGTCAGCCCGGTAGCCCACCTTGATGACGCTGTTCTCCTCGTCGATGAGCCTGAGCTCGTAGAGCCAGACGCCATCCTCCTCACCCAGATCGACGCGCAGCACGCGCACCGGCAGGCGGGAGGCCACCTCCATCAACTCATGAAAAGGGCGGACCCGCCCCTCGCTGACCGCCTGTTGCAGCAAGGCCTCGTTCGGCTGGGCCGCCTGAACCAGCATCGGCAGCAGCAATCCAAGCAGGGGCAGCGCGCTATTCATGGGTGATTCATCTCTCAAAACCTAACATAATGCCGTTTATAGTGTGCCAGCCATGAATCCGGAATGAATATGATCCCACGCAGTATCCTGCTGATCTTGTGCCTCTTTTCCACCTTTGGCTGGGCGGCGCAGACACGTCTCGACATGGCCGGACTGGTCAAGTTGTTGCTGGCACAAGGGTATCACGACATTCGGGAAGTGGAGCTGGAAGGGGACAAATTCGAGGTCGATACCCTGAATGCCGACGATCAGCGCGTCCAGTTGCAGGTCGATGCCAACACCGGCGAGATCACCAAAAAAGAGGCCGAATAGGCCTCTTTTGCTATGGGCGTGACGGCTGTTGCGCCGCCCCCCTCCTGGCCACTTGCGGGCGCTTGCGCCAGGGGCGCAGCAGCTTTTCCTGACGGGGCCACAGCAGGGCGCAGGCCAGCACCAGATAGATGAGGGGCTCCTGCCACCCGCTCTTGACCGACCACCAGTAGTGTATCGGCACCAGCAGAGCCACCCCGTAGATCCAGTTGTGCAGCTTCTGCCATGCCGGCCCCATGCGACGCAACAGGGCCGGGATCGAGGTGATACTCAGCGCCAGCAACAGCAGCAGCGCCACCATGCCCACCACTATGTAGCTGCGCTTCACCAGCTCGCCGCCAATCAGCCCCCAGTCGAACTGCAGATCCAGCCCCAGCCAGACCATGAAGTGCAGGGACGCCCAAGCGGCGCACCAGAGCCCGAGGGGGCGGCGCAACTTGATGAGCTGCCCCTGGCGCCAGCGCTTGGCGAGCGGCGACACCAGCAGGGTCAGCAACAGCAGGTGGAGGGCCCCCTTGCCAAGGTAATGGGTCAGCCCCTGGACCGGATCCCCCCCCAGCAGCCCGGCTGGCACGGCATAGCCCAGCCAGAGCAGAAAGCCGAGCGAACCAAGGTGCACCAGCGCCCGCAAGCCGTTGACATGGGCTGTTTTCAGTCTCGGCATCATATTGCAGTTCCCGTCATGTTTTTCCCGCTTCTCATCCCCTCTCCCACCAGGGGAGAAGGGGACAAGAGATCAGTCGGGCAGAGCGTCAGTCTCAATACCATTTACGCAGATCCATCCCCTGATAGAGGGACGCCACCTCGTCGCCGTAGCCATTGAACATCAGGGTCGGCTGGCGCTTGGCCCCGAAGATGCCCCCCTCGCCGATGAAACGCTCGCTCGCCTGGCTCCAGCGCGGGTGATCCACGTTCGGGTTGACGTTGGCGTAGAAGCCATATTCGTTGGGGGCCAGCAGGTTCCAGGTGGTGGGGGGCATCTCCTCCACCAGGCGGATGGAGACGATGCTCTTGATGCTCTTGAAGCCGTACTTCCAGGGCACCACCAGCCGGATGGGAGCCCCGTTCTGGGCGGGCAGGGTCTTGCCATAGAGCCCCATGGCGAGGAAGGAGAGGGGGTGCATGGCCTCGTCGAGGCGCAAGCCCTCCACATAGGGATAATCGATACCGCCCCCCAGGGCACGGGAGGCCTGCCCCGGCAGCTGTTCCGGATCATAGAGCGTCTCGAAGGCCACGAACTTGGCGCGACTGGTGGGCTCGGCACGGCGGATCAGATCCGCCAGCGCAATGCCGCTCCAGGGCAGCACCATGGACCAGGCCTCCACGCAGCGCAGCCGATAGATGCGCTCCTCCAGGGTGCTCTTGTTGATGAGATCCCACACATCCAGGGTGAAGGGTTTGGCCACCTCCCCTTCCACCTTCAGGGTCCAGGGCTCGGGCTTGAGATAATGGCCGTTGCGGGCCGGATCCCCCTTGTCGGTCCCCAGCTCGTAGAAATTGTTGTGGGTGGTGGCCTTCTCCTCCGGGGTGAGGATTAATCCCTCTGGCCGGGTCGCGGCACGGATGTCGAGGGGTCTGTTGGGGGCCACGGGGGCCGGCTTGTCCGATGCGAAGAGATCCAGCAGGCTGGCCTTCACCGGAAACGCCAGGGTGGCGGCACCGACGCCCAGGCCCAGCCCTTTCAGGATGCGGCGACGATCCTGATAGACGGTTTCCGGCGTGACATCCTGTTCGGTGGGGTGATGAGAAGTACGGCGCTTGATCAACATGAAAAAACTCCCGGGACGATGAGGTTGACAACCATAAGACCCGCCCCGGCCGAGTTTTATTTCACACAGAATTACATGAGTTGGTAAAGGGGCAGTGCCTTGGCCATGGTACCGGCCAGGAAGAGCACTACGAACACCAGCAGAGGAACGATCACGTTTGGCACCATCAGACTCACTCCATGAGCAGGACAGGGCCTCTAACTATGGAACAAGGTCTGCGGCGCCTCCAATGAATTTTTTTCGCGAGCGCAAGCGTATTCCAGAGTTGCAAAGAGTGATCGGGATCACACACAATCCGGCCCCCGCTTGCTGCCGCTCTACCGCGGAGTAGGCTGCCTCCTTTTCCGGATTCAACCACTGAGAGTCACGCCATGAGCCCACTGTTCGCCATCGCCATCACGACCGGGATCCTCTCCGCCGTCTGGGGTGGACTGGCCGCCGCACTCGGTCTCATCTCCTGGGTCGGCTTCCTCGGCTGCACCAGCTACTTCGCCTCGAGTGGCGGTTACAAGGCGCTGTTGCAGACCCTGCTGTGCAACACCACCGGCATGCTGTGGGCACTCCTGCTGATCCACGGGGAGACCTGGTGGGGGGCCGGCATGGCGGGTTATCTGATGACAGGGGTGGTGGCCACCCTGATGTGCGTGCAGGCCAGGCAGCAGTGGCTCGCCTACATTCCCGGCACCTTCGCCGGTTGCTGTGCCACCTTCGGCGCCGCAGGCGAGTGGCGGCTCATTCTGCCCTCCCTCATCATCGGCGCCCTGTTTGGCTATCTGATGAAGGCGAGCGGCCTCTGGCTCTCCCAGAAGACTCTCTCTACCAGCGGTGTCAGCGACCCGGCCTGAGGCCGATTCTGTCGGAAACCAGAGGGGCGGCCCGTCATCGACCGGCCGCCCCTCTGTCATTTATCCCTTCGACTTGAAGTTGGCCGCCTCGATGCCGTGCCGATTCAGCAGCTTGTAGAAGTCGGTGCGGTTTCTCCCCGCCATGTTGGCCGCCAGGGTCACATTGCCTTCCGTGGTGCGCAGCAGCCGGATCAGGTACTCCTTTTCAAACTCGGCCCGCGCCTCGTTGAACGAGGGAATGCCGCCACCGCCGCCACTCAGGGCCGACTCCACCATGGCCGCGCCGATCACCGGGCTGCAGCAGAGGCTCGCGAGCTGCTCCACCACCCCGCAGAGCTGGCGCACGTTGCCCGGCCAGGCCGCGGCGGCCAGCAGGGCCAGCGCCTCAGGCGAGAAGCCGAGGGCGGCGCAATCGGGGTGACGGTTGCGGTAATCGTCCAGCGCCTGACGGGCCAGCAGGGGGATGTCCTCGCTACGGGCGCTCAGAGGCGGCAGAGTGATGTTGGCCACGTTGAGGCGGTAGAAGAGATCCTCGCGAAAACGCCCCTCTTCCATGGCGGTCACCAGATCCTGATGGCTGGAGCTGATGACCCGCACCTCGGGGGTGCCCTGACCATACTCCGCCAGCACCTGGAGCAACTTGGCCTGGAGTGACTCCGACAGATCCCCTATCTCGTCGAGGAAGAGGGTGCCGCCTTTGGCCTCGGCAAACAGGCCGGACTGGCCATCCTCGCCAAACAGCTGCAAGTCCAGCGCGGGCCAGGGCAGAGCCGCACAGTTGATGGTATGCAGCGGCTTGTCGCGGCGGTGGCTGGCCTGGTGCAGCACCTGGGTCATCACCCCCTTGCCGGCGCCGGAGGGGCCCAGGATCAGCACGGGCACGTCCATGGTGGCGATGCTGCTCGCCTGGATCAGCAACTGCTCCATCTGCGGGTTGCGGGTCTGGATGAGGGACTGCCACTCCTGCTGCTGCTTCGGACGGGTCAGGCTGAGAGCATGTTCTATGGTGACCAGCAGCTCGTCCTTGTCGATGGGCTTGGTGAGGAAGCTGAACACCCCGGAGCGGGTCGCCTGGATGGCGTCGGGAATGGTGCCGTGGGCGGTCATGATGATCACCGGCATGCCGAGCCACTGGGACTGGATCCGCTCGAACAGCGCCAGCCCGTCCATGCCCCCCATGCGCAGATCGCTCAGCACCAGGTCGGCCCGCTGCTGGCGCAGCCTGTCCAGCGCTCCTTCGGCGCTGTCGGCGGTATCCACCTCGTAACCCTGGCTGCGCAGGCGCATGCTCATCAGCTTGAGCAGGCTGGCATCATCGTCCACCAGCAGAATACGGCTCATGCTCTCACCCCCTCTTGGCGAAAAACGCGGTCATTGCGGCGCGGTCCGGAGCTGTCATGGCTGACCTCCCCCATTGAGCTTACGCTGGTTGAGCTGCTCGTCGATGGCGGAGAGCTGCTCTATCTGCTGGCGCAGACGCTTCACCTCCTGACTCTGATCGTCGCGGCGGCTGTCTCGCACCAGCAGCTCCTCCCCGAGGGCGATCCAGCTGCGCAGGAAGGCCTGGGCATCGAGACCGAGCTCCGGCAACAGAGCCTTCAGCTGATCCAGCCCGGCCCGGCGGCTGGCCACCGATTCGGACGGGTGGGTGTTGACCATGGCCAGGCTGACCCGGCTCTCGAGGTCGGTGGCGCCGGCCAGTCGCTGGCGCTCCTGCATCCGCTGCTGGGGATGGCTGGCCAGCAGCCAGTCCGAGTATTGCAGGCGCACCTGCATCTCCTTGTTGGCAAACTCCATCCGCCTGGCGATCGCCTCCTGGGAAGGCTCGGTGAGGCTGGTAGAAGGCAGCAGGGAACAGCCAGCGAGCAGGCCTATCATCAATACGGGAATCACAAATCGTTTCATCTTGAATGTCACTTCAGATCCTGGTGGGGAACAGGCACCTGCCCGCTCCTCTCAATATTCGGTGTCAAGGCGCCACCCGCACCTGCGGGGTCGCCGCCACGCCCGTCAGTTCGGGCGCACGTTCAAATCCAGCCGGAAACAGACATCCGCCTGGGCATCCTCGATCAGCCTGAGCTCGCCGCCCAGACTCATGGCAGACTCACGGGCAATGGAGAGGCCCATGCCGGAGCCTTTCAGCAATCCCTGGCGCACTATGCTGCCCTGTTCAAAGGGCTCGAAGATGCGCTCCCGCTCGTCTGGCGGGATGACAGGCCCTTCGTTGGCCACCTCCAGCCAGCCACCACCCGCTCCCGCCCCGGCGCGGATCCAGATCTGTCCGCCCCTGGCGCCATAGCTGACCGCGTTGGAAAAGAGATTGTCGAGGATGAGTCGCAGGCGGTAGGGCTCTGCCCGCAGGCTGATGGGCTCGGGCGGCAAGTGTACACTGATTTGCTTGGATTCCAGCGCGAGCCGGTACTCTTCGGACAAGTCTGACAACAAGGGCGCCAGGGGCACCTCGGACAGGGTGAACACCTCCTGCTGGCTGAGGCGATTGAAGTCGAGCAGCCGCTCGATCAGGGTCTGCAGACGGCGGCTGTTCTCCTCCAGCATCTGGCAGATCTCCTGCTGATCCCCGTTGAGGGGCCCCACCAGCTGCTCCGAGAGCAGATCAGCCCCCTCCCGCAGCACGGCAAGGGGGGTTTTCAGCTCGTGGGATACGTGGCGCAGGAACTGGTATTTCTGCTGTTCCAGCTCCTTGAGCTTGTCGTGCAGCCAGCTGATCCGCTCCCCCAGCAGCACCAGTTCGGCCGGGCCATCCACCGGGCGCTGATCCGGCTCGACACCTGCGCCCAGACTCAGGATCCGCGACTCAATCTGACGTACCGGGTGGATGATGAGGTAGGTAAAGAGCAACACCAGCAGCAGGCTGAGCCCGACCACGAAGCCGCTGACCCACCAGATCTGCTGTTTCAGCTCCACGATGGCGCCCCGCATGCGGGTCACGTGATCATCCACCTGGCTGCGGGTGACCACTTCCAGTTGCTGGTTCAGTTCGTTGAAGTCGGTGAAACGGGGGCTGGTCGCCTCCTGCCTGGCCTTGCGCAGATCCTGCAGGCCGTCGAGCCAGACCAGCGTCGCCTCGAGATCTCCGTAGACCTCGGCATCCGGAATGGAGTCCTGATGGGTCGCGAGCAGTTCCCGGTAGCGCACCAGCTGCTGCCGATAACTGGCCAGGATGCGGTCATCACCCAGGACCGCATAGCGGCGCAGGGTGCGCTCCAGATCGATGGCCTGGGTGGAGAGCAGCGTCGCCCGGCGAGTGTCCCGCACCGCACGTTCCATCTCGTCGCTGGTGAGCTGGCCCAGGTGGGAGAGAGCCTGACTGTCGTGCCAGATCATGCCCCCCAGGGGCATCAGCACCAGCACGAAGCCCATCAGTACTACCTGGAGCAGGGAGCGGGGCCGAACCTTGGTCATCTTCTGCGGTCTCGATTCGTCATGGGGGAGCCAGCATATCCGCACTGCCCCAAAAAGCAAAACCGGCCATAAAGCCGGTTTGATTGCTCACCGAGGCCGGATTCACGCCAGGCCGACGGACGCCACACAGATGACAATGATCATGGCAAGGGCCCCTGACGCGGCCAACAGTGCCCATTTCATTTCTACGCTCATGCAAACCTCCTTTCTGCCAATCAGCGTTGGATCACAACAGATAACGACATGTTAATTCATAGTGAATCCCATAACCGTGAGCTGCGTATATATTTCAGACGAGCCCAACCCAAGGAATGGAAAGCATGTTTTACCTCTGTAGCATTGGATCCAATCTCGACCCCGCCCTGCACGTCAGTCAGGTCGTCGCCGAATTGCTGGCCCGCTTTGGTCGCCTTCACCTGAGTTCCGTCATCCAGACCAAACCCGTGGGCATGCATTCGCGCCACGACTTCCTCAACTGCCTGTTCGTCGTCCAGAGCGACCTCTCCCCCGTCCAGCTCAAGGCCGAGTTTGTCACCATGGAGCTGGCCCATGGCCGGGATCGCAGCAACCCCCTGTGCAAGGTGGCGGACAGGCCACTGGACATCGACATACTGGCCTGCGGCGAACGGGATGACTTCGCCGAGGCCGGGGTGGATGCCTACCTGGGGGATCTGCTGGCGGAGATGTATCAGGGCGGCAGTGTGGACTCCGGCAAGGTGACCCTCGGCCTGCCGGGCAGCAAGGTGTTTGCGAAGCAGCGCATCGGCCAGGCCCCCATCCATCTCTGCCAGCAAGACGAGGCCCTGCTTCCCGGCAACGGCCACCCCGGCCCCCCTTCCCGGCACGCCGCCATCCAGCACCCTTGAGCCGTTCACACACATGAGGCGCCCAAAGGCGCCTCATGTCATGGCGGCCCGCCTTGCCCTAGATGACGGCGAGGGCTCGCCCCCCGTCCACCCGGATGCTGGCCCCGGTCATGTAGTCGTTCTTCATCAGCATCTGTACCGCCTGCCAGATGGGCTCCAGACCCCCCTCCCGCGCCAGCGGCGTCTTCGCCAGCACCTGCTGGCGCCAGTCATCCCCGTGCTCGTCGAGAAACAGGATGGGGCCAGGCTCTATGGTGTTGACCCGCACGGCAGGCGCCAGTTCGCGGGCAAAGCTCATGGCCAGGGAATGGGCTCCCGCCTTGGTGGCCACGTAGGCGGCAAACTGGGGCGCCGGAGCATGGATGTAGATATCGGTGATGTGGATGATGCCCCCGTTGGGCTGGCGGGCAAGGGCAGGGGCCAGCGCCCGGTTGAGCTGGAAAGGAGCCGCCATGTGTACCCGGTAGAACTGATCAAACTGGGCCAGCTGCACCGCAGGATCCGCCGCCTGGGGCTCGAAGGCGGAGGCATTGTGGATGATCAGGGCAAGATCCTCATGGGCCGCCAGCGCCGTCACCACGGCGCCCACCTCCTCTTCCCGGGTGAAGTCCGCCTGTACCAGCTCGACGCCCACGTCTCGCAGACGATCCAGCTCGGGCCGTTCGCTGCGATAGCTGCCCGTCACCTGCCAGCCAGCGGCCACCAGCTGCTCGCACAGATAGAATCCCAGGCGACGGCCACAGCCCGTTACCAATGCACGCATACCCTCTCCTTGTGGTTGTCGCCCTCCCCGATCCATGCAGGATCGCACGGAGGACCCATTCATCGGCCATGACCTATCGATGTCCGAGGCAAAACCCATTGGCCCCCTGTCATGACCACCGGGCATAGTGGTCCCATCGACCCCCATGGAGCCACCATCATGCTACAAATTCGCGATCATATGCAGCCATTGACCCACTCACTGCACCCCGGCCTCGGTCTGGCCGAGGCGCTGGACAGACTCCATCGGGCAAACCTGGGGGGCCTGCCGGTACTGGATGACCATCAGCACCTCGTCGGATTTCTCTCCGAGCAGGATTGCATTCCCGCCCTGCTCACGGGCAGCTATCACTGCGACACCCGTACTCTGGTCGAAGATCTGATGAGCCGGACCCCGCTGTTCGTCTCTCCTGATGACAACATCGTTGATCTCGCCCGCCAGATGACCGGGGCCAGACCCAAGGTCTATCCGGTAATGGAGGGAGGCAAGGTGACGGGCATCATCAGCCGTCGTCAGGTGATGCAGGCCCTCAACACCCAGATGAAACAGTGTCAGGCAACCTGAGGCAGGCCACCTCGCACACGTTTCATGCCGACCACCCTCCCGTCCACAGCCGGCGAGTGGCTGGTCCACCCCGCCCGACTCTGCCACGGGGCGGCCTGTCGAGGCAGCGCCGCCCTCCTCCCACCGGCACCGTTCGTTTGTCCCCTCCCCATTTCAGGGTTTGCCATCCGTGGTCGTCTCTAGTTAGATAGGTGCCGGTCACAGTCCCTGCCGGATGCAACCCCGTCCCGAGTGCTCAGGAGATGTAACGTGCGACGCTTGCTCGTATTCTGCTTGCTGCTGCCCTGCTGGCTGTCAGCCAGGGAGCTGGTCATTGGTGGCATCCTGGAACCCCCTCTCAAGTGGCTGGATGCACAGGGACACCCTCGCGGGCTGGATGTTGATCTCGTCACCGCCATCTTCGGCACGCTCCATACCCCCATCAGGATTGAGCTCATCGATTCGGGGGCCAGGCTCACCCGCAATGCCGAAAGCGGCTTCTATGACCTGCTGCTGACCCACTCCTACAAACCGGAGCGGGAGGCCTATCTGCTCTACCCCAAACAGGCCCATATGCTCCATAGCTGGCACTTCTTCATACGCAAGGAGTCCGCAGGCCGGATCCATTATGACCATCTGACGGATCTCAAACCCTGGCGCATCGGTGTCACCCGGGATTTCTCCTATACCCCCGAGCTCGCGGCGGCCATGACAGACCCGAGCTATCACTTCCAGGAGATCCCCATCAACCAGCTGCAACTGCGCAAACTCATCGCCGGTCGCATCGACGTGGTGCCCATGTCCCTGGTCACCGCCTTCACCCAGATAAGAGAGGAGGGACTGGAAGGCAAGCTCGACTACCTGCCAAAACCCCTCAAGACCAGCCCCTACTTCAATGTCTGGACCCGTTCCCGGGCCGATGCCGACACCCCGGCCCTGATGGCCGCCTATGATGCCGAGCTGCTGCGCATGAAGCGCGACGGCCGGCTCAAGGCCCTCTACGACAAATACGGCATCCCCTATATCGAACCCTGATCCCGACTGTCAGGGCTGCACGCCTCGCAAGATCGGCTATGCAGTGAGATCAGGGTTTCGCCTGTGAAATGGGTCTCCCGCGTCCCTCAGTCCTTAAGGTTTCACATCCCGCAAGATCGGGTTTTGCAGCGAGATTAACGTCTCGGTGGACTGGATCTCGTCGATGGTCTGGATCTTGTGGATCAGTACCGTCTGCAACTCGTCGATGGAGCGGGTCATCACCTTCATGAAGATGCTGTAGTGGCCGGTGGTGTAGTAGGCCTCCACCACCTCGTCCAGCGCCTGCAGCTTGGCCAGGGCCGACGGGTAATCCTTGGCGCTCTTGAGGTTGATCCCGATGAAGCAGCAGACGTCATAACCCAGCTTCTTGGGGTTCACCTGCACCCGCGTTCCCTCGATGATGCCCGCCTGCTTCATCTTCTCTACCCGCACGTGGATGGTGCCCGGGCTCACCAGCAGTTGTTTGGCCAGCTCGGCGTAAGGCAGGCGCGCATTCTCCATCAGGGCGGTGAGGATGGCCTGATCGAGATTATCGATCCGATAATTTTCTGACACTTTTTTGCGCTCCTTTTAATGATTCATCATTAATTGATGGCTTATTTTGAAGAAAAAAACACACAAAGCCTATTTCAATTATCGAATATTGAATTTAGTTGGCGTTCTGTTGAAGAATCACCGCATTCAACGGATTCACGACAGGTAATTCAGCATGAAACAGCACTACATCCGCAGCCAACAGCAGATCAGCTTCGTCAAAGAGATGTTCTCCCGCCAACTCGCACTGCAACTCGGCCTGATGGAGGTACAAGCCCCCATTCTGAGCCGGGTCGGTGACGGCACCCAGGACAACCTCTCCGGCTGCGAGCATGCAGTGCAGGTCAAGGTGAAAACCCTGCCGGAGCACAGCTATGAGGTGGTCCACTCCCTGGCCAAGTGGAAGCGCCAGACCCTGGGTCGCTTCGGTTTCGGCCCGGGTGAAGGCATCTACACCCACATGAAGGCACTGCGTCCGGACGAGGATCGTCTCAGCCCCATTCACTCCGTCTACGTCGACCAGTGGGACTGGGAGAAGGTGATGCCGGGCGAGCGCCGGGATCTGGCCTATCTGCAGGAGACGGTGCGCAGCATCTGGGCCGCCATCAAGGCCACCGAGCGCGCGGTCTGTGCCGAGCATGAGCTGACCCCCTTCCTGCCGGCGGATATCCAGTTCCTGCACAGTGAAGAGCTGCTGACCCGCTACCCGGACCTCGATGCCAAGGGACGCGAGCGCGCCATCGCCAAAGAGCTGGGAGCGGTCTTCCTCATCGGTATCGGTGGCGCCCTCTCCCACGGCGAACGCCACGACGTGCGAGCCCCGGACTACGACGACTGGAGCAGCGAGAGCGAGCTGGGGCTGGCGGGTCTGAACGGTGACATCCTGGTGTGGAACCCGGTGCTGGAAGACAGCTTCGAGATCTCCTCCATGGGGATCCGGGTGGACGCAGAGGCCCTGCGCCGCCAGCTCGCCATTACTGGCGATGAGGATCGCCTGCAGTACGACTGGCACCAGGATCTGCTGGCAGCACGCATGCCGCAAACCATCGGCGGCGGCATCGGCCAATCCCGTCTGGCCATGCTGCTGCTGCAAAAAGAGCACATCGGTCAGGTCCAGGTCGGCGTCTGGCCATCTGAAATGAAGGCTGCCATTGCGGACATGCTGTAAGGAACCAAGGGCACCCCGCGGCCATTGCTGCGGGGATGCCGACAGGCAAGTGGCCCCCGGGGTGAGCGAGCACATCCCGGGTGGCTGTAAGAAGGGAGGCCGGCAACGGCCTTGCTTCGCCATCGGGGGCTTGCCCCTGCGACCCGCTCAACCCACGTCAGGTCGCCTCACTACATTCCTCCCGGCAATCTTCGGATTGCCGCTTTTTTTATCTCCCACCTGCAACCGTCACACTCAGCGGCCGATGGGCTGATATCCCTGCCATTGCGGCCTGAAGGGGCTCCCTTCGGAGTCGGGAACAAGGTGCACGTACAGACCGCTCACCGTCTCCAGCAGCAGGCAGTCGTCCACCTCTTTCAGGTTGTCCTTGTGCTGGTGCCTGATCCCCTTTAGCAAGGATGCGAGCCCCCTGGCTTTTGCTTCCTTTGCATCCTTTGCCACAAAGAAATCGAAGGCATGCAGCTCCGCGAGGGAGTCTGGGTGATAGCCACCCATGTTAACAAAGTAGAGGCGGGGAGCCTCTTTTTCAGGAGGCGTCTCCCGCAGATGCACCGAATAGCCATCCGCCCAGAGCAGCCTGGCGTAACCGTCGATATGCACCTTGTCGGGATCGCCGAACCAGGCCTCCCGCAGTGCAGGCCAGGCCCCCTCGGGGGTCTGCGCCGCCACAAACTGGATGTCGTGGACCTCGATATTGGATTTGCCGGCGTTGCCGCCCAGATAGAACACGAATAGAAACATGTCTGACTCCCTTGTCTCACCCCTGGTCACGCCAGCATCAGGGTGACTTTCACCCCATTGTACAGAACCCCGAACAGTGAAACTGCGAGCAAAAACAAAGATGAAATCAATGCGATATGCTGGCTGTGCCGGGTCGGCATCCAACGCTTCACCAGCAGGACATAGAGACTCAGCACCAGCAGATCGAAGAAGATCCACACCATGGAGAGAGTCAGAATGCTGGTGCCAAAGTGCGGTGTCACCGCGATGAACTGCGGGAAGAAGGCGACGAAGAAGAGAATGTCCTTGGGATTGGCCACGCCGGTCATGAAGCCCTGCGTAAAGCCACCACCTGCAAGGACAGGCGCACCGGATCCGGTATCCCGGCTCACCCCTGCCATCAAGCCGCCCACGGCCGCGTAACCGATGTAGAGTGACCCCGCCCCGCCCAGCAGATAGAGCCACAAGGGAGGCAGAGAGATCACGCCGGCCAGGATCAGGGTCGCCATCAGGATCAGTACCAGGGAGGCCCCGTTGGTGCCGAGCAGGGTCATCCAGGCCTGGCGATAACCATGACGAACCGCCGTGCCGGTGACGAGCGCCACGACGGGCCCCGGAGTCAACAACAGGAGCACGACCGACAAGGTGTAGGCCCCCAGCAACATCATGTTCATTCCGTCTTTCCTCCTTCGTTGATACCGCCATGTCCGCCTTTAGCCAAGGCTGGCAGGATGAGTCACGCTCAACCAGCCTCGGGGTTGGCTGCATTATTCAACGGGACTCGGCCCTTGAAAAACGGATAAAACTCCCATTGAATGTGAGTAAAGCTCACATTGATATCGAACGATGACCCTTCCTCCTCTCTACGCGCTGCGTGCGTTTGAAGCCGCGGCCCGGCTCGGCTCCTTCAGCAAGGCGGCAGCCTCTTTGCACGTGACGCCGGGCGCCGTCAGTCGCCATGTCCAGACCCTGGAGGCCTGGTTCGAGTGCGAACTCTTTCACCGCCATGGCCCCAGGGTCGAGGTGACGGAAGCCGGCCGCACCCTGGCGGAACAGTTGACGGAGGGATTCCAGAGCCTGGCGATGGCGTGTCAGACCTTTCGCCGCAACGGCCAGGAGCTGCGACTCAAGGCGCCCTCGACCCTGACCATGCGCTGGCTGCTGGATGTGCTCGGCACGTTCCGTGAACATCACCCCACTCCCAGGATCCTGGCCTCAAGCGTCTGGATGGACATAGACGGCGTCGATTTTCACCGCGAGCCCTATGACTGCGCCATCTTGCTGGGGAACGGCCATTTCGGGGATGACACCGAATGTCACCTGCTGTTCGAAGAGTGGCTGATCCCCCTCTGTGCCCCGGCCCTGGTGGAAAACGCCCGCACGGATTTGGCGGCGTGCGAACTGATCCACCCCTCGCCGGATCGCCGTGACTGGCGGCGGTGGCTCAAGGGAACCGGCGCCAGGCCAGGGCTCAATCTGGCCAGTGGCAAGGTGTTCGACACCCTGGAGCAGGGCAACATGGCCGCCATCAGCGGTCACGGCGTCTCGGTCGGGGATCTGCTGCTGAGCCAGGAGGCCATCGCAAACGGGCTGCTTGCACTGCCCTTTCACCAAGCCGTCGCCACCACGGATGGATACTACCTGGTGTGGCCCAGACACAGCGCACGGCGCAAGCATATCGACAGCCTGCGCCGCTGGCTGACCGACGCCGTGCCACACAACAGGCTGGCGCACATTGAATGGGTCGGGTGACATGCCGCAACAGTGCACAGGATCCCCCTGACGGGTTGCGAACGCCCATAAAAAAACGCAGGCACGAGGCCTGCGTTTTTCATCGACAATCCCATTACTGGGTCATGGTGAGGCCGTTGCTGTCGGCCCCCAGCCGCAGTGTCTTGCCCGGGATGACCCGACCGCTGAGCAGGGCCTGGGCCAGCGGGTTCTCCACCTTCTGCTGGATCGCCCGCTTGAGGGGACGCGCCCCGTAGACGGGATCGAAACCGGCGTGGACCAGCTTGGTCAGCAGCTCCTCGCTCACCTCCACCTCGAAGCCCTGGGACTCCAGACGGCTCATCAGGCTCTTGAGCTGGATGCGGGCGATGGACTTGATGTGCTCCTCACCGAGCGGGTGGAACACCACGGTCTCGTCGATCCGGTTGATGAACTCCGGCCGGAAGCTGCGGGTCAGCACCTCCATCAGCATGGCCTTCATCTCGTCATAATCCTTCTCGGAGTGGTGCTCCTGGATGAGATCAGACCCGAGGTTGGAGGTCATGATCACCACGGTGTTGCGGAAGTCCACGGTACGCCCCTGACCGTCGGTCAGGCGGCCATCGTCCAGCACCTGCAACAGGATGTTGAACACGTCCGGGTGGGCCTTCTCCACCTCGTCCAGCAGGATCACCGAGTAGGGGCGACGGCGCACCGCCTCGGTGAGATACCCCCCTTCCTCGTAACCCACGTATCCCGGAGGCGCCCCCACCAGACGGGCCACGCTGTGTTTCTCCATGAACTCGGACATGTCGATCCGCACCATGGCGTCCTGGGTATCGAACAGGAACTCCGCCAGCGCCTTGCACAGCTCGGTCTTGCCCACCCCGGTGGGGCCGAGGAAGAGGAAGGAGCCGATGGGGCGGTTCGGGTCGGACAGCCCGGCACGAGAGCGGCGAATGGCGTTGGAGACGGCATCCACCGCCTCTTCCTGGCCGATCACCCGGCTGTGCAGCTGATCCTCCATCCGCAGCAGCTTCTCCCGTTCTCCTTCCAGCATGCGGGCCACCGGAATGCCGGTCCAGCGGGCCAGGACGTCGGCGATCTCCACGTCGGTGACCCGGTTGCGCAGCAGGCTGGTCTCCTGCATCTCGGCCTGGGTGGCGAGATCCAGCTGTTTCTCCAGCTCCGGGATGCGGCCGTACTGCAGCTCGGACATGCGGCCCAAGTCCCCTGCGCGGCGCGCCACCTCGAGATCCTGACGGGCCTGCTCCAGCGCAGCCTTGATGTGCTGGGTCCCGGCGAGGGCAGCCTTCTCGGCCTTCCACACCTCTTCCAGCTCGTTGTATTCCCGCTCTTTTTCCGTCAGCTCCTGATTGAGCAGATCGAGGCGCTTGCGGCTGGCGTCATCGTCCTCCTTCATCAGCGCCTGCTGCTCCAGCTTGAGCTGGATGATGCGCCGCTCGAGCCGGTCCAGGGATTCCGGCTTGGAGTCGATCTGGAGCCGGATGCTGGCCGCCGCCTCGTCGATAAGGTCGATGGCCTTGTCAGGCAGCTGGCGATCCGCGATGTAGCGGTGGGAGAGCTGGGCCGCCGCGACGATGGCGGGGTCGGTGATCTGCACATGGTGGTGCAGCTCGTAGCGCTCCTTCAGGCCACGCAGGATGGCGATGGTGTCCTCCACCGAGGGCTCCTCCACCAGCACCTTCTGGAAACGGCGCTCCAGCGCGGCATCCTTCTCCACGTACTGCCTGTACTCATCGAGGGTGGTGGCCCCGACGCAGTGCAGCTCGCCGCGCGCCAGGGCCGGTTTGAGCATGTTGCCCGCATCCATGGCACCCTCGCCCTTGCCGGCACCGACCATGGTGTGCAGCTCGTCCACGAAGAGGATGACGCTGCCCTCTTCCTTGGCCAGATCGTTCAGGACCGCCTTGAGCCGCTCCTCGAACTCGCCACGATACTTGGCTCCGGCCACCAGGGCCCCCATGTCGAGCGACAGCACCCGCTTGTTCTTGAGCCCTTCCGGCACTTCGCCATTGATGATGCGCTGGGCCAGCCCCTCGACGATGGCGGTCTTGCCGACGCCGGGGGCACCGATCAGCACCGGGTTGTTCTTGGTGCGGCGTTGCAGCACCTGGATGGTGCGGCGAATTTCGTCATCCCGGCCGATCACCGGGTCGAGCTTGCCGAGTTCGGCCCGCTCGGTGAGATCGATGGTGTACTTCTCCAGCGCCTGGCGATTCTCCTCGGCGTTGGCATCCTCCACCTTCTTGCCGCCACGGACCTTGTCGATGGCTGCCTCGAGTTTTTCCTTGGTCAGCCCCTGGGCACGCAGCAGTTCGCCCAGCGTCCCCTTCTCGTCCAGGGCCGCCAGCACGAACAGCTCGGACGAGATGAACTGATCCTTGCGCTGCTGGGCCAGCTTGTCGCAAACGTTGAGCAGTCGGCCGAGGCCGTTGGAGAGCTGTACGTCCCCTTCCACGCCGCTGACGCGGGGCAGGCGGTCCAGCTCCTCGCCGAGGCGCGAGCGCAGGGTATTGATGTCGAGCCCGGTCAAGGTGAGCAGCGGACGAATGGATCCGCCGTCCTGATTGAGCAAGGCGCTCATCAGATGGACGGGTTCAATGAATTGGTGGTCACGACCCAGTGCAAGAGACTGGGCATCGGAAATGGCAATCTGGAATTTGCTGGTCAGGCGATCGAGGCGCATTGCACTCCCCCTTCAAGACAGACGCCGCATGCGCGGCAACAACATCGCTTTCTGACAAGGAAGATGTGGTCTTGAAGGGCAATTTCAAGGGGTGGCTGTTTATTTTTTCCTCAATAGCAATGACCGAGGGAAAACGACCTCGCAATGGCAGCCTGTACCCTGAGCCTGCTCGGCAGCAAGACATGGCCGCCAAAGGGCCATCACCAGGGAGTGAAGAGGCGCTTGCGGCCACTCGCGAGCGCCCCTTCGGCTATTTTTCCAGCCATACAAGGGAGGCCATGCGACCCGTCTGCCCGTCGCGGCGATAGGAGTAGAAGCGCTCGCTGTCGCTGAAGGTGCAGTATTCGCCGCCATAGATGGCGGTGACGCCGGCGCGGGCGAGGCGCAGTCGGGCCAGCTGATAGATATCCGCCAGCCATTTCCCTTCGTTGAGGGATGGCACGAATGCAGTCACCGCTTCCGCCTGCTCCGCCATGAAGGCATCGCGCACCTCGCCACCCACTTCGAACGCGGCGGGACCGATGGCCGGGCCCAGCCAGGCCAGGATCTCGCCAGGCTCGCAGCCCATGGCGGCGATGCTTGCCTCCAATACGCCCCCCTGCAGTCCGCGCCAGCCGGCATGGGCCGCCGCCACTACGGTGCCTGCCCGATCGCAGAACAGCACCGGCAGGCAGTCGGCAGTCATCACGATGCAGGCCTGCCCCGCCTCACGGGCACAGGCGGCATCGGCATCCGGTTCGCGCTCATAACGGTCGCTCACCGGATGGACGGCGATGCCATGTACCTGGTTGAGCCAGTTGAGAGTGCCGGGGATCCCCGCCACCTGCTGCAGTCGGGCGCGGTTGGCCTCGACCCTGGCCAGTGCATCGCCCACATGGGCCCCGAGGTTCAGACCAGCAAAGACCCCTTCGCTGATGCCGCCGTCCCGGGTGGTCGAGAGAGCCCTGACATTGCCCGGTGCGGGCCAGTCGGGTGCGATCCAGTTCATCTGTGGCTCCTTTCGTTCATATGAAAACGGGGCCCCTTGGCTGCAACCAGTCAAGGGGCCCCGCATCAGATCATGGAGGGCAGGTTACGGCAGGAATCGTCGCAAGGCCGCCTCCGGGATCAGTTCCAGACAAGATCGTCCGGATTGGCCAGGGTATCCGCCCGCAGCACTTCCATCAGCGCCACCATATCCTGCGGCGTGGGGGAGTGCCACTCCATCACTTCACCCGTGATGGGGTGCGCCAGCTTCAGCATGGTGGCGTGCAGTGCCTGACGGTGAAAACCGCGCAGGGCCTCCGTCAGTTCGGGGGTGGCGTTGCGCAGCAGACGCAGACGACCGCCGTAGGCGGGATCCCCCACCAGCGGATGCTTGATGTGGGCCATGTGGACACGGATCTGGTGGGTACGGCCGGTCTCCAGCCGCAACCGCAGACGGGTGTGACCACGGAACTTCTCGTGCACCCGGTAGTGGGTGACGGACTCGCGCCCGTTGGGCACCACGGCCATGTGGGTACGCTGGGTCGGGTGACGACCGATGGGGGCATCGACGGTGCCGCCGGCGGTCATGTGGCCGATGGCAATCGCCTCGTACTCACGAGTGATCTGGCGTGCCTGCAAGGCTTCCACCAGGTGGGTCTGAGCGGGAATGGTCTTGGCCACCACCATCAACCCCGTGGTGTCTTTGTCCAGACGGTGCACGATACCGGCGCGGGGGACCTCGGCGATGCCGGGGTAGCGGTGCAGCAGGGCGTTGAGCACGGTGCCGTCCGGCGTACCGGCGCCCGGGTGAACCACCAGGCCGGCCGGCTTGTCGATCACCAGGATGTGTTCATCTTCATAAACGATGTTCAGCTCGATGTTCTGGGCATCCCAGCGGGTGTCGTCTGCCAGTTCCACATTCACATGTACCTGCTGCCCGGCCACCACTTTCTCGCGCGGGGTATTGGCAACCTGACCGTCCAGGGTCACTCTGTCCTGTAAAATCCACTCCTTGATGCGGGTCCGGGAGTAGTCGGGAAACAATTCGGCCAGGGCCTGGTCGAGTCGTTGCCCGAATTGGTGATCCTGAAATTCGCCTGTCAGTTCAATATGCTGGCTCATGTATGGTCTCTTGAGCGGGGGTATCAATTCGAAATAATCCGGGTATTCTAGCTTTTCTTTTAGCCAAGCATAACGGATACTTTGCCAATTTCGTGGAAATGGACCGGATGTTGTTGATGGGAAAGAAGTCTCACCTGCTGATGTCGCTCGCCTTGGTCGCTACCCTGATCACTGGCTGTTCCAGCACCAAACCCAAGGTTCCCGACGAACCGCCGGAAGTTCTGTACCAGAAAGCCCGCATCAAACTGGATACCGGCAACTACCTCAATGCCATCGAACTGCTGGAAGCGCTGGACTCTCGTTACCCGTTCGGTGCCTACTCCAACCAGGTTCAGCTCGATCTCATCTATGCCTACTACAAGCAAGATGATACCGCCCAGGCGATCGCCAACATCGACCGTTTTATCCGCCTGAACCCGGCGCACAAGAACATCGATTACGTCTTCTATATGCGCGGCCTGACCAACATGGCGGCGGATTACAACTTCTTCCAGGATTTCCTCGGCATCAATCGGGATGACAAGGACCCCTCCTACGCCCGTCAGGCCTTCCAGGACTTCAAGACCCTGCTGCAGAACTACCCCAACAGCAGCTATGCAGCCGATGCCCGTGCCCGCATGATCGGCCTGAAGAACCGTCTTGCCCGCTATGACCTGGGGGTAGCCGAGTACTACGTCAAGCGTGACGCCCTGATCGCCGCCGCCAACCGCGCCAAGCTGATCGTCGAGACCTATCCCGACACGATGGAAACCGAGAAGGCACTGGAAATCATGGTCAACGCCTATGACACCCTGAAGATGCCGACCCTGGCCCAACATGCCCGAGAAGTGCTGGCCAAAAACTACCCGGACAACCGTCTCGGTCGCGGCTGAGTAGCGAACGGACAATGAAAAACCGGAGCCACTGGCTCCGGTTTTTTTATGGCCGACGGCGGCACTCCGGGGTCACTGGCGCTTACCCTGCTGCTTGGCCCGCATGATGTTGATGATCTCGATGTCGGTATCCAGCATCCCCTCCCTGGAGAGGCGGCCCAGGTTGGCGATGGTCTGGTCCACATCGTCCGAGACGATCCCCTCGCTCTGGGGCACGCGCAGGTTGTTGATGGCCATCAGAGAGGATTTCACCGCCGCCGAGGTGGAGGTGGAGACCTTCATGGAGCAGGCGCTGCCGGCGCCGTCGCAGATGATGCCGGAAACATCCCCAATCATGTTGTTGATGCAGTGGCTGATCTGCTCGAACTGGCCCCCCAGCAGCCAGGTGATGGCGGCCCCCGATCCCATGGCGGCGGTACTGGCTGCACACAGGGCGGAGAGCTTGTTCTGGTAGGCCTTGATGTAGATGGCCACCAGGTGGCTCATCACCAGGGCACGGGCCAGCTGCTCGTCATCGGCCTTGAGGAAGCGGGCGGCGGCGACCACCGGCATGGTGGCGGCAATGCCCTGGTTGCCGGAACCGGAGTTGGACATGGCGGGCAGCATGGCGCCATCCATCCGCGCATCGGAGGCGGCAGACGACAGGCGCATGGCCAGGGTCATCAGATCGTCGGAAAGCAGCTTGCGTTCCACCTGGTCGGTGAGGATCTTGCCGATGCGCAGGCCATAGCCCTGCAGCCCTTCGTCCGCCAGCGCCTGGTTCATGGTGGCCGCCTCGCGGATGAAGTCGATCTCGGCCAGCGGCACCTCCAGGGCGAAGGCCACGATCTCCTTCAGGGTCATGGCGGGCTTGTCGGCCTTGGCTGGCTGGATCTGCACCCCGGGGGCACTGTCCTGCACCATCAGCACCTCGCCATCCTTCTCCATCAGCACGATGCGGGTGTGGTCGGTACAGATCACCACCCGGGCGCTGTGCCCCTCCACTTCGGCCAGCACCTCGGCGTAGAGCACGTCGGGCACATCCTTCACATCCACCTCTATGGTGGGCAGCAGCCCCTTGGCCGCCTCGACCTGATCCGGCGTGAGGCTCTTGAGCACCTCCAGCCCGGCATCCGGGTTGCCACCGGTGATGCCGACGGCAGCGGCCACCGGCAGGCCGATCATGCCGGTGCCGGGCACCCCGACCCCCATGCCGTTCTTGAACAGATTGCCGCTGACCCAGACGCGGGTGCGGGTCGGTACCTGCCCCAGCAGCTTGCGGCAGTTGGCCGCCGCCAGGGCGACCGACATGGGCTCGGTGCAGCCGAGGGCCGGCACCACTTCACGCTTGAGCAGGGTAATAAAGTCGGTCCATTGTGCGTTCATTGCGATGTGTCTCATGTTCATGGCGCCCGCGTGCGGGCTCGTCATTGTTGTTCGGCCAGTTCCGCCTTGTGATTACGGATATGCAGGTAAACGGTATGGCGGGAGATGCCGAGCAGCTCGGCCACCAGTTGGGCGGCATCCTTGATCTCGAAGATGCCCATGTCGTAAAGCCGGTGCACGATCGCCTTGTTGCGCACGCTGCTGCCCAGCCCGGGATCCCTGTCCACCTTGGCGATCACCTGCGCCACCAGATCATCCACCGAGCTGGCGAAGGTCTCGGTGCCGTGGGCAGGGGGCACTGCGGGCGGGGCAAAGGTGTCGAGCAGGCTGCCAAGGGGCGTGTCCAGGCTGAAATTCACGCACAGCATGCCGATGGGTTTGCCCTCGCGGTTGCTGATGGTGATGGACGAGGACTTCATCAGGGAGCCCTCCCGGGTGCGGGAGAAATAACTGCTCCACTGGCTGCCGGCGGCACTGTGCAACTTGTCGAGCGCGAAGTCGGTGACAGGCGCTCCCTCCTGGCGGCCGGTGATGTGGCCGTTGGCAATCTTGATGACGGAGGCGTGCAGACTGTCAAAGGCGTGCAGCACCACCTCGCAGCCCGGGCCAAACAGGGCGGACAGCGCCGCCACCGCAGGCTCGAAGCTGGCGATCAGATGGCGCTCTTCATCGGTCAGTGTGCTGGCGTCGCGCAAGGGAGCTACCTCGGTCATGGGGTCATCCGGTCAACGTTGGGTAAGGATATTCGAAGCGGACTCAAATAAAATTGAGCAAATCCGCTTTTTGCGCGGGCATTATGCCCGACTGGTGAGACAACACCACAAAATGTGAGCAAAATCACGACTGAAATGACAAAAAGGCCCCATGAGAGGCCTTCAAGGTGGTTTTTTGGTGCTTTTGCTCAACTTTAATTGAGCCAGGGCTCGTCAGTCCGGACAGGCAGGCAGGCACCACAGCCTGTCTGTTCCCTGCCACGGTCATCCACTCTGGTCATAAAAAAAGGGGGCCGAAGCCCCCTTTTTGTCTCATCCGGTCAACGCTTACAGCGCCTTCAGGATGGCCTCGACGCTGGCCTTGGCATCGCCAAACAGCATCTGGGTGTTCTCCTTGAAGAACAGCGGGTTCTGGACACCGGCGTAGCCAGTGTTCATGGAGCGCTTGAAGCCGATGACGTTCTGCGCCTTCCACACTTCCAGCACCGGCATGCCGGCGATGGGGCTGCCCGGATCTTCCATGGCGGCCGGGTTGACGGTGTCGTTGGCACCGATCACCAGCACCACGTCGGTGTCGGCGAAGTCATCATTGATCTCGTCCATTTCCAGCACGATGTCATAGGGGACTTTCGCTTCCGCCAGCAGCACGTTCATGTGACCAGGCAGACGACCGGCCACCGGGTGGATGCCGAAGCGCACCTTGACGCCGCGATCACGCAGCTTCTGGGTGATCTCGGCCACCGGGTACTGGGCCTGCGCCACCGCCATGCCGTAGCCCGGGGTGATGATGACGGAGCTGGCGTTTTTCAGCATGTCGGCCACGTCTTCGGCGTTGGTCTCGCGGTATTCGCCCAGCTCCTGCTCGGCGGTGGAGGCCACGCCGTCGGAGCCAAAGCCTCCTGCGATCACGGAGATGAAGGAGCGGTTCATCGCCTTGCACATGATGTAGGAGAGGATGGCACCGGAGGAACCCACCAGGGCACCGGTGACGATCAGCAGGTCATTGGAGAGCATGAAGCCCGCCGCCGCCGCCGCCCAACCGGAGTAGGAGTTCAACATGGAGACCACCACCGGCATGTCCGCGCCACCGATGGAGGCGACCAGGTGCCAGCCGAAGGCGAAGGCGATCAGGGTCATCACCAGCAGAGCGAAGGTGGAGCCACCGGCGTTGACGAAGTGGATCATCAGCGCGATGGAGACCACCACGGCCAGCAGGTTCAGCTTGTGGCGGTGCGGCAGCATCAGCGGCTTGGAAGAGATGAGGCCACGCAGCTTGCCGAACGCCACCACGGAACCGGTGAAGGTCACGGCACCGATGAAGACGCCCAGGAACACTTCCACCAGGTGGATGTTCAGCATGGCGCCGGAGAGGTGCTCGACCTGGGCGACGCTTGCCGCCTGCTCGAACGCCGCCCGGGCGGCTGCCAGGGTCGCATCCAGGTTGGAACCGACGGAGACCACCACTTCAGCGGGGGCGGAGGGGTGCAGATCGATGAAGCTGTTGAAGCCCACCAGCACCGCTGCCATGCCCACGAAGCTGTGCAGCACGGCCACCAGCTCGGGCATCTCGGTCATCTCGACCTTGAGGGCCAGACGCACGCCGATGGCGCCACCGATGGCCATGGCCAGGATGATCCAGTGGACGCCACTGGTTTCCGGGTTGAAGACGGTGGCGAGCAGGGCGATGGCCATCCCCGCGATACCGAACAGGTTGCCATGCTTGGCCGTTTCTTGCTTCGACAGTCCCGCGAGACTGAGGATGAAGAGCACGGCGGCAACGATATAGGATGCTGTTACCAGTCCTTGAGACACGTTAAACCCCCTTAATCCTTACGGAACATCTTCAGCATGCGCTGAGTGACGGTGAAGCCACCGAAGATGTTGATACTGGCAATCAGCACGGCGACAAAGGCCAGCACGGTGACCAGGGTCGACCCTTGTCCAATCTGCAACAGCGCACCGACCACGATGATGCCGGAGATGGCATTGGTGACCGACATCAGCGGCGTGTGCAGGGCGTGAGAGACGTTCCACACCACGTAGTAACCGACCACGCAGGCCAGGATGAAGACGGTGAAGTGGGAGAGGAAGGCGGCAGGCGCCACAGCGGCCACCCAACCGAAGGCGGCGATGCCGAGGGCACCGAACACGAACTTCTTGTTGGAGGGCTTGGCCTCTTCCTTCTTGGCGGCCGGTTTGGCGGCAGCCGGTTTCTGCGGGGCGGCAGAGACGGAGATGGCGGGGGGCGGGAAGGTCACTTCACCGGCCTGGACCACCGTCATGTTGCGCTGCACCACGTCTTCGAAGTCGATGGCGACGTTGCCGTCCTTCTCCTTGCACATCAGCTTCATCAGGTTCACCAGGTTGGTGCCGTAGAGCTGTGAGGATTGGGCAGGCAGGCGGCCCGGCAGATCGGTGTAACCGATCACCTTGACGCCGTTGTCGGTGACATGCAGTTCACCCGGTACCGTGTATTCGCAGTTGCCGCCGGCCTGGGCCGCCATGTCCACGATGACGGAGCCCGGCTTCATGCTGTCCACCATTTCCTTGGTGATGAGCTTGGGTGCCGGCTTGCCCGGGATCAGGGCGGTAGTGATGATGATGTCCACTTCCTTGGCCTGCTGGGCGAACAGCTCCATCTCGGCCTTGATGAACTCTTCGCTCATCACCTTGGCGTAACCGTCGCTGGATGCGCCATCTTCGCCGCCGAAGTCCAGCTTGAGGAATTCACCACCCATGGACTCGATCTGCTCGGCCACTTCCAGACGGGTATCGAAGGCACGCACGATGGCACCGAGGGAACCGGCGGTCCCGATGGCGGCCAGACCGGCCACACCGGCACCGATGACCAGCACCTTGGCGGGCGGTACTTTACCGGCGGCGGTGATCTGGCCGGTGAAGAAGCGACCGAACTGGTGCGCGGCTTCCACGACGGCGCGATAGCCACCGATGTTGGCCATGGAAGAGAGGGCGTCGAGGGACTGGGCACGGGAGATCCGCGGCACCATGTCCATCGCCATCACATTGATGTTGCGCTCGGAAAGCTTCTTGACCAGCTCGGGGTTCTGGGCGGGCCAGATGAAGCTCACCAGGGTGGCACCATCCTTAATTTGTGCGATTTCGGCCTCGGTCGGCGCGTTGACCTTGAAGACAAGGTCGGCTTGCCAGACGTTCGGTACCACGCTGGCACCGGCAGCCTCGAAGGCGGCATCATCGAAGCTGGCTCGCAGGCCGGCACCGGCCTCGATGGCAACCTCGAAGCCGAGCTTTTTCAGCTGCTCGACAGTGGCCGGGGTCGCTGCGACCCGGGTCTCACCGGCGAGACTCTCTCTCGGTATTCCAATCTGCATGACTATTCCCTGATGGTTAATAAACAATCATCGCCAAGTCTCTCATGTCTGAGGGGACAAGGCATGATCAAAGTGCAGGTCACGGGCCCTTTGTTATGAAAATCAGCAGGCTTCACCTCGACCTCCTGTCACGGTCAGGCCCCCGCTTTTCAGGCGCGAGGGTGATTAGTATCAAATTTTGGAGTTTTATTACAACCACGGCCCCGGGCGGGCGGGTACAGAATTCAGCCCATCCCGGACCATGATTAAAAAAAACAAACCAAATTAGGGGCTTATACCAGCAAAAAGCGCTAAAAAAAGTGATCCAACCAGTCAAAAAAAATGTTTAACCCGGCCTCTACCTTAGCGTTTTTTGTTCTTACGAAATCTGCCGTTGGCTCATCTGATGAGATGAAAAGGGAAAAAGTAACCATTTTGCAACGATCAGGGGGCCGCGTCCCCGCCTGCTGGCGGGTTCGGGCCCCCTAGTGCAACCGGGCCTGCGGCCCGCTTCAGGCGCGCTCTGCTTACCAGGCCGCCTCATAAATATGCCGGCTCTGGGCCAGGTCGATGTCGCCGTGCTCACCCAGGGCGGTCATGCCGTGCTCTTCGAGCTTGGCCAGCAGGGCGTCGATCCGGGCGTCGGCCACGTAATCCCGCAGCCGGGTCTTGATCCCCATCCGCTCGAAGAAGTCGCGGGTGGCGGCGATGGCACCGTCGATACGCTCCTCGTCACTGCCGCTGCGCAGATCCCAGACCCGCTCGGCGTATTGCAGCAGCTTGGCGCGCTTCTGCTCGCGCTTGGCCTGCAGCAGGGCGGGCAGCACCACCGCCAGGGTCTGGGCGTGGTCCAGACCGTGCAGGGCGGTGATCTCGTGGCCCAGCATGTGGGTGGCCCAGTCCTGGGGCACGCCGGCTCCGATCAGGCCGTTCAGTGCCAGGGTGGCGCTCCACATGATGTTGGCACGCACGTCGTAGTTTTCCGGCTCCACCAACGCCTTGGGCCCCTCTTCCGCCAGGGTCAGCAGCAGCCCTTCTGCGAAGCGATCCTGCACCTTGGCATCCACCGGGTAGGTGAGGTACTGCTCCAGGGTATGGATGAAGGCATCCACCACCCCATTGGCCACCTGACGGGCGGGCAGGGTGTAGGTGAGCACGGGGTCGAGCACGGCGAAGCGCGGCATCACGAAGGGCGAGAAGAAGTGCTGCTTGTCCCCAGTGCTCTTGCGGGTGATGACGGCGCCCATGTTCATCTCGGAACCGGTGGCCGGCAGGGTCAGCACGCTGCCCAGGGGAATGGCGGAGGCCACCTCGCCCCCGACGGTCTCGAGGATGTGCCAGGGATCCCTGGCCGGATCGTAGTGAGCGGCCGCGGCGATGAACTTGGAGCCGTCCAGCACGGAGCCGCCACCCACTGCCAGCAGGAAGTCGACCTTCTCGGCGCGGGCCAGTTCGACGGCGCCCATCAGGGTCTCGTAGGTGGGGTTGGGCTCGATGCCGCCAAATTCAAACAGGGTCAGGCCGGCCAGCTCGCTGCGGATCTGGTCCAGCAGGCCGCTGCGCACCACGCTGCCACCGCCGTAGGTGACGAGGATGCGGGCGTCGCTGGGGATCTGGCCGCGCAGCTGGGCCACCTGGCCCTTGCCGAACAGCACCTTGGTGGGGGTGTGCAGGATGAAGTTGTTCATGGGATCTCCCGGGGTGGTCGTAGTCGGTAAGGTATGGGTTGCATTTTTCTCTTATAACCTCCTACCATCAAGGGAGCTTTCTGCCGATTTCTTGCCTATTTCTACTGAGCCTGGATAAATGAGTACAAATCAGCCCATCGCGGCGACCCACCAGTCCGCCCTCGCCAGCCGACTCGCCGCCCTGGCACCCCACCCGGGGATCACCGCCGCCCCCGTGCCCGGCGTGCACCTCATCTACACCACGGAGCATCATGACCGCATCCCGGTGCTCTACCGCCCGCGCATGATCATCATCCTGCAGGGGCACAAGGTGGGCTATCTCTCGGACTTCACCTTCCGCTACGACCCCGAGCACTACCTGATGATGACCCTGCCGCTGCCCTGCGAGTGCGAGTGCTTCGCCTCCCCCGAATCCCCTCTGGTGGGGCTCTCGGTGGAGATCGACGTGGCGGCGCTGCAGGCCCTGCTGCTGGAGATGGGGGACGCGGCCCCCGCCCCGGCGGAACCGGGTCGCGGCGTGGTCTCCGTGCCCCTCTCCGAGACCATGCTCTGCGCGGTGGAACGCCTCATCGACGTGATGGACAAACCGCTCCACGCCCGGGTGCTGGGGCCCCAGATCGTGCGCGAGATCCTGTTCCACGCCCTGCACGAAGGGGGGGCCCCCGCCCTGCTGGCCATGGCCAGCCGTCACAGCCAGGTGAGCCAGATAGCCCGGGTGCTGCGTATCATGGAGCAGCGCTTTACCGAGAACCTGACGGTGGAGGAGCTGGCCCGGGAGGCAAACATGAGCATCTCGGCCTTCCACCACCACTTCAAGGCGGCCACCGCCACCTCGCCCCTGCAGTACATCAAGACCCTGCGCCTGCACCGGGCGCGGCTGATGATGCTGCACGACGGCCTCAAGGCCGGGGTGGCGGCGGACAAGGTAGGCTACGAGAGCGGCTCCCAGTTCAGCCGCGAATACAAACGCTTCTTTGGCAACACCCCGAGCGAACACGCGGCACGCTTCCGCTCGGGACAACTGCGTATCGTGGAGGGATGACATGCGCACACTGATCCTGCTCGTTCTGACCCTGCTGGCCACCGCCTGCACCGGCATTCCACCGGGGCACCAGGTGGTCAAGCCCTTCCAGCTCGACCGCTACCTGGGCACCTGGTACGAAATCGCCCGCCTCGATCACGGTTTCGAGCGCGGCCTGAACCGGGTCACCGCCACCTACAGCCTGCGGGATGACGGCGGTGTCAGGGTGATCAACCGGGGGCAGGACGAACAGGGGGAGTGGCGCGAGGCCGAGGGGCGCGCCTACTTCGTGGGCGACAGCGACGAGGGGCGCCTCAAGGTGAGCTTCTTCGGCCCCTTCTACGGCAGCTACAACGTGCTGGCGACGGACTATGACCTCTCCCTCGTGAGCAGTTACAACCTCCAGTACCTCTGGATCCTCTCCCGCACGCCCCATCCCCCCAAAGAGAAGGTAGAGGCCCTGGTCGAGCGGGCCCGGGGGCTCGGCTTTGCCACCGACCGGCTGATCTGGGTCAGCCAGGATCCGGCGGGGAACGCCCCATGAGGATCTTCCAGGCCACCCCCGGGGACATTCCCCGGGTCACCCCCCTGTTCGTGGAATACCGGGCGTTCTACCGGCTGCCTGCCCGGCCCGAGGCTGCCGAAGCCTTCCTGCTGGAGCGCTGCACCGCCGGGGAGTCGGTGCTCTTCGTGGCCCAGAACGAGGGGGGAGAGGTGCTGGGATTTGCCCACCTCTATCCCCTGTTCTGCTCCCTCGCCCTGGAGCCCATCTGGCTGCTGTACGATCTGTTCGTGGCGCCGGCGGCCCGCCAGCAGGGGGTGGCCCAGGCGCTGCTGGCGCGGGCCGATCGCCACGGCCAGGAGACGGGCGCCGCCTTCCTGATGCTGAGCACCGCCACCGACAACCGGCAGGCTCAGGCCCTCTACGAAGGGCACGGCTACCAGCGGGACAACGAGTTCTACAGCTACATCAAGCCCCTCTGAGCCTCTGCCTGCGCCCGTTGCAGGGCCAGGACCCGGCATTATTCAGCGGGTGCATGACGAATTAATATCCATACACAGGATGAATAAAGGCGACCCCGGGGTCGCCTTTGTCACATCCGGGTCGCAGCCTAGAGCCGGAAGCGCCCGATCTCCTGCTCCAGCCGCTCGGTGAGAGACTTAAGCTGGGCCGCCTGGGCGGCCTCTTCGCCAGCCTGGGCCGCCAGCGCCTGGGAGACGTGGCGGATATTCTCGGTGTTGCGGCTGATCTCGCCGGTCACCGAGGTCTGCTCCTCGGCCGCCGCCGCGATCTGGGTCGCCATGTCGCTGATGGCGCCGATGGCCTCGTTGATCCTGCCCAGGCTGAGATTCGCCGCTTCGGCGTCCTCCACGCTGGTGCCCGCCAGCTGGCGGCTGGTCTCCATGCCGCCCACCGCCTTGCGGGTGGTCTGCTGCAGCGCCTCGATCATCTGCTGGATCTCGGCGGTGGAGTCGTGGGTGCGGCGCGACAGCACCCGCACCTCGTCCGCCACCACGGCAAAGCCGCGTCCCTGCTCCCCGGCCCGGGCCGCCTCGATGGCGGCGTTCAGGGCCAGCAGATTGGTCTGCTCGGCGATGCCGCTGATGGTGGCCAGAATGCCGCTGATCTGCTGGGCGTGGCCATCCAGCTCGTGGATGGTCTGGCTGGCGTCGGAGACCTCCCCCGCCAGCCCCGTGATGCTGCGCTGGCTCTGGCCGACCTGGGACTGGCCGGCCACCGCGAGGCGCACCGCATCGCCGGCGGTGTTGGCGGCAAACTCGGCGTTGCCAGCGATCTCCTGGGTGGCGGAGGCCATCTCGGTCACCGCGGTCGCCACCATGACGATCTCGTCCTGCTGCTGGCGCACCCGCTGGCTGCGGGCCTCGGCCCCCGCCGCCTGGGTGCGGGACTGGGCCGCCAGCTCGACGGTGACGTCCCGCAACCGGCTGACGATGCCGTGCAGTCGCGCCACGAACTGGTTGAAGTTCTGGGCCAGCTGCCCCACCTCATCCTGGCTGCGGGTGGCGATCTGCACCGTGAGATCCCCCTCCCCGTGGGCGATGTCGGCGAGCGCCCTGGAGACCCGCCCCAGATCCGCGAACAGGTAGTTGAACATGGCGATGAGCAGGGCACCGAACACCAGCAGCAGTACCAGGGTCAGCCCCACCAGTTGCCACAGCAGGGAGGCGAGCGGCGCCTCCAGCACCTCCTTGTACATCACCATGGCGAGCAGCCAGTCGGTGCCGGGCACGCCTTGCACCGAGAGCAGCACCTCGCGCCCGTTCAGGTTGGCGCCGTGCAGCTCGCCGTCGCGGCTCCACGCATCCAGCGCCGCCCCGGTGAGGCCGGGATCCAGCTCCGCCACCTGCTTGAGCGCCAGCTCCTTGTTCGGGTGGCCGACGATGAGGCCGGTGCGGTCGAGCAGCATGGCGTAGCCCTCTCCCTGCACCTTCATGGCCAGCACCTCGTCGATGAGGGCGTCGAGGGAGAGATCCGCCCCGGCCACCCCGATCACCCGGCCCTGGTGGCTCACCGGCTCGGCCAGGGTCACCACCATCTGCTGCATGGTCACGCTGACATAGGGCGGCGTGACGATGAGCTTGCCCGCCTTGTCGGCGTTCTGGTACCAGGGGCGAGCCCTGGGGTCATAGTTGGCGGTGTTGAGGGCGGGATCGTGGCGGGTCATCTCCCCCTGCGCCGAACCAAAATAGGTGAGGCCGAAACCGCCGGAGGTGCGGGTCTGCAACAGGTGGGGCACCAGGGCCGTGTCGGGGTCGCGCGCAATGACAGCGGCCAGGGCGTCGACCGCGTGCTTGCGATCCTCAAGCCAGTTGCCGATGGCCACCGAGTGGGCGTGGCCGTAGTTGACCGCCTCGCTCTGGATGGCGTCAAGGGTGCGGGATTTGAGGGTGTGGAAGGCGACAATACCGAGCAGGGCTGCCATCAGCAGCACTACCCCCAGGCTGGCCGCGAGCAGCTTGCCGCGCAACGAGAGAGTCATGACAACGAATCCTTGTGGTAGCCGGGGGCCGGGAATACCCCCATCTTGGTAGTTCTATCGGCACAATGATGAACGGTCTTTAGTGAATCCTGATATTTTTTCATCTATCAACAACAGAACGCACTACCAGCAACAGACTGTTCACTATTCCATGCTGACACCCGCAGGCACCACAAGGCCGCCCGAAGGCGGCCATGAGGTCAGGTCGCGGATGACGGGCAGGCACCGGCGGAGCAGGTCAGCGCCCGATGACCTGTCTCTTGAGGGCGGTTTCAGGCGTCTGCAAAGAGGGTTGGCGAGCAGGGTTGAGCATCCATCAGGAACCGAGCTGGTGCTCCCCCTGTTGCCCCCCTCTCGGCAACGTGGGCTGTGCTAGATTGGGTATCCCGTTTTCAAGGAGAGCCCGCTGCCATGCCACGAAATATCGAGATCAAAGCCCGCTTAGCCGGGGTCGATGACCTTATCCCCAGAGCCGCGGCCATCGCCGACAAGGTCCCCGTCGACATCGCCCAAGACGATACCTTCTTTCGCTGTGAATCGGGCCGCTTCAAATTGCGGACGCTCTCCCCGTCGGCAGGCCAGCTCATCTTCTACCGCAGGCCTGATCAACAGGGTCCGAAGGAGAGCTACTACCACATCACGCCAACGAACGAGCCGGACAAGCTGCGGGAAACGCTCACCCTGGCTTGCGGCCAGATTGGCAGAGTCCGAAAACAGCGGACCCTGTTTCTGGTGGGCAGAACCCGGATCCATCTCGACCGGGTTGAAGGGCTGGGTCACTTCCTCGAACTGGAAGTGGTGCTGGAAGATGACGAGCCGCGCGAGGTGGGGATGCAGGAAGCTCACGACATCATGGCGCGTCTCGGTATCGAGCCCTCCCGATTGATCGAAGGCGCCTATCTGGATCTCCTGCTGCAACGACAACCCTGAGGGATTCACAACAGCGAGGCCGCCCGAAGGCGGCCTCGTACCATCAGGGAGCAGGGTTATGTCACCCGCGCCAGCGCCGTGTTGATCCTCAGGTTGGTAGCCTCCAGCCCCGGCTGCTGGCCGTAGAAGTCGAACGCCAGCTCGACCCCGGGGCGAAACAGCAGGCAGTGGGTGGAGCCGCCGAAGTGGAACATGCCGAGCTGCTCCCCCTTCGCGATCCGCAGCCCCGGCTGCACCGTCACCTCGCAGCTCGACACCTCCGCCATGCCCACCGGCACCACGCACATCAGGCCGATTTTGGGGTTGTCCGCCTCGATGAAGATGAGTGCCCGGGTCGCCACCGCGGTGAGGAAGGGCTGGGACTGGTTCGGGGCGCTGGGGTCGGGCCCCGTCGGGCTGTCGAAACCCTGGTGGCGGTTGGCCAGGTAGTAGCTGCCGTTGACCACTTTGACCGAGCGCACCGTGCCGCTCACCGGGCTGTGCCAGCGGTGATAGCTGAGGGCGCTGAGGAAGGCCTGATAGAGGGTGCCCCCCTCGAACGCGGCGGCGCGCGGGTCGAAGTCCAGCAGGTTGTCCAGGGAATAGGGCTGCCCCTTGAGCCAGAAGGCGTCCTGCCGCCTTACCCCGGTCACCACCTGCAGCGGGGCCGACTCGCAGGCGTTGGCGATCACGCTGTCATCGTCCGGGGCCGTCACCGGCCGCACGCCGGGGCAGAAGCGGCGGGTGAAGAAGTCGTCCCAGCTGGCGAAGCCCTCGTATTCCTCTCCCGGCGCGGTGTGGAAGATCCCCTCGAAGCGCTCTGGGGTGGGGTTGTCGCCGGCCCCGAGCGCCCCCTGCGCCACCTTGACCATCTCCCGTTTCGCCACCTCCCCGAGCCAGGGGACGATCAGGGTCTGGCGATCCAGGGGGCTCACCGACTCCGTCAGCACATAACGGGACGCGGGACTTTGCAGGAAGTCGGCCCAGTAACCGAGGATCTTGCGCAGTTGCTGGTTCACCAGCGCATTGGCAAAGAAGTCGTACCCGGCGGCCGTCGCCATGGGCCAGTTGAGCAGGGCATTGATGGGGAATCCGATCAGCCCGGCAGGCTCCTGGGTCTGCACATCCTGATAGGCTTCCGGGGCCGTGGTCATGATGCCGTTGAGCAGCTGCAGGAACTCATCGAAGCTGCGTACCTGGACCTGACCGAGCGGCGTGCTGTGCTCATGCTGCCACGCCTCGTCAAACATCCCCTGTGCCTGCTGATGCAGGAGAGGATCCTGCTCCACCAGCGCCTTCAATCCGGCGATCGGGGCCACCAGCGGGCGAGGCTGGCGGGTGACCGCCTGACGCAGCCGCTGTACCCAGCGCGCCACATGGGCCTGATCCCGGGGGACCCAGCCACCGGCATGGGCATGGGGGTGACGCGTATCCACTGCCTTGTTCATCGCTCTCTCCTTGTTGAAGCGCCTTGGGCCCGCCGGATGCGATGCGCCTGAGGGCGCCATCTGGCAGGAAGCAAGGTGTAGCACAGGGGAAAAGCGGCCTCCATTGACAGAAATGGCAGCGGCGAAGCGGAGAAAAAGAGGCTAACGGAGGCGGTGGCAAACGCCGCAAATGCGAAAGGCCAGCTCAATGAGCTGGCCTTTCTGAAAAATGGCAGGGGCGGCAGGACTCGAACCCGCAACCATCGGTTTTGGAGACCGCTGTTCTACCAATTGGAACTACGCCCCTGCAACAAACGAGGCGTAGTATACAAAGCGGAGGTCAAAGGTAAAGGCTTTTTTTCTCACTTTCGATGCGATCGAACAAATGACGAGCAGATCCCCGCAATTCCAACAAGGAGCGGGGGTAAGCTGCTGTATTTGCAGCCCCGACGGGGTAGGAATGGGACACAAATGGGGGTAGGGTGAAACCAGGCTCAGGGAGGCTGCCCATGCTCAATTACCGACTGCTGCAACAGCTTGCGCCCCTCAACTTCCGGGATGAGCGCAAGACGGAGACCCTGGCCGACTATCTGGACAGAGTCTCTCCCCTGGTGCCCTCCATTCCCTCCAATGTGCTCGCCCAGTGGATTTACCGTCATTGGCGCGGTTTTGAATCCAACTGGAGCTTTATCGATCTCGCCAGCCACCAGTTCGAGTGCGAGCACTGGCCCACCGCGCAGATTATCGAGCAGATAGACTCCCGCCACATGGAGGTGATCGATCGCTGGGGCGAGATGCTGCGCAGCAACCGCTACGTGCGCCGCTCCTGGCTCGGCGATGACATGCTGCGCCGAGGCACCTGGTCCGAGCCTGTCATCGTCCTCGCCACCGCCCCGGGCACCTGCTACCCGGACGGTCACCCCCTGCCCCATCCCTACTGCCTGCTGGAGGGGCACCACAGGCTCGGCTACCTGCGCAGCATGGCCGCCGATGGCGCTCCCTTGCAGGCGCAGCACGCACTCTGGATTTGTCGACCCGTTCGCGACACTTAAACGTTTTTCTGGGCAAATCCTGCCTCTGAAATAAATTTTTGACAATTCAAAAACCAGCCCTATAATCGGTGCGGTTTTGAAAAAGGTCGGGACAGGACAATGCCGTTTTTGATGAAAAAAGCAGCCTTGCAGACGGGTGGAGCGCACCAGAGCGGCCCCGTTGTTTCCGGTTCCCGTCCCACAGATCCCCCGTTTTTTTTGAAAAGAGCCCCTGTTTCAGGGGCTTTTTTTTGTGCCGGAAAAACCTTCATTGATGCCAAAGGGAATGCAGACGATGACCAATCCACTCTATAACAAACACGTCATCTCCATCTCGGATCTGACCCGGTCCGACATGGAACTGGTGGTCGCCACCGCACAGCGGTTGAAGGCCGAACCCGACAGCCGCCTGCTGAAAGACAAGCTGGTCGCCAGTTGCTTCTTCGAAGCCTCCACCCGCACCCGTCTCTCCTTCGAGACCGCGGTCCAGCGCCTGGGCGGCAACATCATCGGCTTCGCCGACGGCGGCAACACCAGCGCCAAGAAGGGCGAGACTCTGGCAGACTCCATCAAGATCATCAGCTCCTACACCGATGCGGTGGTGATGCGCCACCCCAAGGAAGGGGCAGCCCGTCTGGCCTCCGAGTTCTCCCGGGTGCCGGTCATCAACGGCGGTGACGGCTCCAACCAGCATCCCACCCAGACCCTGCTCGACCTCTTCTCCATCCACGAGACCCAAGGCAAGCTGGACGGCCTCAACGTCGCCTTCGTCGGTGACCTGAAGTACGGCCGTACCGTCCACTCCCTGGCCCAGGCCCTGAGCCTGTTCAACTGCCGCTTCTTCTTCATCTCCCCTGAGGCGCTGGCCATGCCGGACTACCTCTGCGAGGAGCTGGAAGAGAAGGGCATCCGCTTCAGCGTGCACGAGACCATGGAAGAGGTGATGCCGGAGCTCGACATCCTCTACATGACCCGCGTCCAGAAGGAGCGCTTCGACGAGACCGAGTACAAGCACATGGCCGCCAAGTTCGTGCTGGAGCTGGCGACCCTGGAAGGGGCCAAGCCCACCATGAAGATCCTCCATCCCCTGCCCCGGGTTGACGAGATCGAGGTCGCCGTCGACAAGACCCCCCACGCCTACTACTTCCAGCAGGCGGAGAACGGGGTCTATGCCCGCCAGGCACTGCTGGCACTGGTACTGAACGAAATCGTCTAAGGGAAAGGGGAACATCATGTCCGAGAAGAACCAACTGCAAGTCGAAGCCATCCGTCACGGCTCCGTCATCGACCACGTCCCCGCCGGCCAGGGCATCAAGATCCTCAAGCTGTTCCAGCTGATCGAGACCCAGGAGCGGATCACCGTCGGCTTCAACCTCAAATCCGGCGCCCTCGGCAAGAAGGATCTCATCAAGATCGAGAACACCCGTCTGACCGAGCAGCAGGCCAACCAGCTCGCCCTGTTCGCCCCCAAGGCGACCGTCAACATCATCGAAGACTTCGTGGTGGTGAAGAAGCACCAGCTGGCGCTGCCGGAGTTCATCGAAGGGGTCTTCCACTGCCCCAACTCCAACTGCATCTCCCACAACGAACCGGTGGAGAGCTACTTCCGGGTGCGCGAGGTGAAAGGGGCGGTGCGGATGAAGTGCAAATACTGCGAGAAGTCCTTCACCCAGGACATCGTCAGCGAACGCTACTGATTTCCTGCCGACAAAGGATATCCATGTGGGCCCCATCGGGCCCATTTTTGAACCCTGTCACATCACTTATTCCCCCTTTGGTTATAATTTGCCATCCCGTAATGGATATACCTCGCTCATCCCCTGCTTGAGTGCTCCTCATTAGTGTTTTTCGCTATGAAAAGCCGGAACGACAGACTGGGCGAGACCGCCATCGCTCATCGCCAAAGGAAGTCGCCATGGTCAACACCCTCAGCCGCCCAGCAGAACCAGAGTCCGACCTGGCCCAGCTCGACGCCTGCCGCCAGATCATCGGCCAGCACTGCTACAGCACCCAGGAGGAGATCCGCCGCGAGCTCTCCGCCCGCGGTTTTGCCGACATCAGCCAGTCCACCATCTCCCGCCTGCTGCGCCGTCTCGGGGTCGCCAAGGCCCAGAACGCCAACGGCAAGAAGGTCTACACCCTGGTGGACGAGCAGCTGGAGCCCGCCGGCAGCACCCGCTCCATCCACGACATGGTGCGCGCCGTGGTCCACAACCAGCAGATGGTGCTGGTGCATACCACCCCGGGGGCTGCTACCGTGGTGGCTCGCCTGCTGGATCGCAACGCCAATCCCGAGATCCTGGGGGCCGTGGCCGGCAACGACGTGGTACTGATCGCCCCGCGCCACATCAGCCGAACCCGCCAGGCTCACGCCGCCGTGGTGCGCACCCTGGAAAACGCCCGCTGACCCCTGCTGGATGCCAGAAGGCGACCCCGGGGTCGCCTTTTTGTTGCCCGCGCGGCAAGGAGTCAGACCACGTGAGAGGCCGGGCGCCCCGCCTTGCCAGCCATAAAAAACGGGAGCCCCAGGCTCCCGTTGTTGTCCCAATGTCTGTCGGCATTCATGCCAGCACGGCACCCAGGCTCAGGCAGAGCACGATCAGCACGGTCAGCATGCCGAGCAGCGGGGCCACCCACTTCAGCCAGCGCACATAGGGCACCTTGGCAATGGCCAGCCCCCCCATGACCACGGCGGAGGTCGGGGTCACCAGGTTCACCAGGCCGGAGGCGGACTGGTAGGCGGTGACCACCAGCTCGCGGCCCACGTTGGCGAAGTCGGCGAGCGGCGCCATGATCGGCATGGTCAGCACCGCCAGACCGGAGGAAGAGGGCACCAGGAAGGAGAGCACCACTTCCAGCACGAACATCACGTTGATGAAGACGATGGTGGAGAGGCCGGTCACTATCCCCTCTGCACTGTGCAAAATGGTGTGGGTGATCATGCCGTTGTCCATCACCACCACGATACCGCGGGCGATACCGATGATGAGGGCCACGCCGAGCAGATCGCGTGCACCATCGATGAAGTTGGAGGTCAGCTCCTCCTCACTCATGCGGGAGATGACGCCGACGATGATGGCGGCAGCCAGGAAGACGCCGGAGATCTGCGCCATCCACCAGCCCAGCACGGCCACCCCGTAGATCATCACGGCAAAGGCGGCGACGAAGATGCCCAGCACGATCTTGCGGGTGGTGGTGAACTCCAGCATCTGGTCGCTCTTGTTGCCGAGGAAGTGGGCACGGTTCTCTTCCCACTTGTCGGCCACCAGGGACTTGCTGGGATCGCTTCTCACCATCTTGGCGTAACGCATCACATAGGCCACGCAGATCAGCCAGCCAGCCACCAGCATGGCGACCCGCAACCAGATACCGTCGGTGAAGGAGATGCCGGCCGCGTTGGCGGCGATCACGGTGGCGAACGGGTTGATGGTGGAGCCCAGGGTACCGATGCCGGCTCCCAGCAGCACGGTCGCGGCAGCGACCACTGGGTCGAAGCGGGCCGCCATCATCACCGGCACCAGCAGGGTGTAGAACGGCAGGGACTCTTCCGCCATGCCGTAGATGGTGCCCCCTGCGGCGAACAGCGCCATCAGGATGGGGATCATCCACTCTTCACGGCCACGCAGGCGATCGGTGACGCGCTCGATACCGGCATCGATGGCACCTGTCTTGGTCACGATGCCAAGGAAGCCACCGATGATCAGGATGAAGAGGGAGACGTCGATGGCGCCAGCCTCGTAGGTGTCGTGGTTGTAGAGACCGTCGATGGGTGCCAGCAGCACGTCGACGATCCCCTGGGGATTGGCATCCACCAGCTTGTAGGTACCGGCCACCGGCACTTCCTTGCCGAGGGCCTCGTTCATGGTCATCTCGTATTTGCCGGCCGGCACTATCCAGCTCAGGGCGGCCACCAGGGCGATCAGCACAAACAGTATCGTGTAGGCTGACGGGAACTTGAATTTGGTCATGGTCCAGCTTCCTTCTGTGGGTGTAGTATCCATGCAGGCTGCGGGTCGTAGGGTTGGAGGTATTATGCCGCTGTCACATGGTCGAAAAGCCGGGGGTCACCCCCCGGCACCACTACTGCGACCTTAGTCGCCCAGCGTAGCAACCATCACTGCCTTGATGGTGTGCATCCGGTTTTCCGCCTCGTCGAACACGATGCTGTGCTCGGATTCGAACACGTCCTCGGTTACTTCCAGGCCCTTCATGCCATATTTGTCGGCCACTTCCTTGCCCATGGTGGTCTCGTCGTTGTGGAACGCCGGCAGGCAGTGCATGAACTTCACATCCGGGTTCTTGGTGGCGTTGATGACATCCATGTTGACCTGATACGGGGTCATCAGTTTGACGCGCTGATCCCAGGCTTCTTTCGCTTCACCCATGGAAACCCAGACATCGGTGTAGAGGAAGTCGGTGCCCAGCACACCCTCTTTGACATCTTCGGTCAGGGTGATGCGTGCGCCGGTCTCTTCGGCGATGAGGCGGCAGGTGGCAACCAGCTCCTCTTCCGGCCAGAAGGCTTTCGGCGCGACCAGGCGGATGTCCATGCCCATCTTGGCAGCACCCACCATCAGGGAGTTACCCATGTTGTTGCGGGCATCACCCAGGTAGGCGAACTTGATTTGATCCAGACGTTTGCCCTTGCCGTGCTCCAGCATGGTCATGAAGTCGGCCAGGATCTGGGTCGGGTGGAATTCGTTGGTCAGGCCGTTCCAGACCGGTACACCGGCGTAGGCCCCCAGCTCTTCCACGATCTCCTGACCGTAGCCACGGTATTCGATGCCGTCATACATGCGACCCAGTACCCTGGCGGTGTCCTTCATGGACTCCTTGTGACCGATCTGGGAACCGCTCGGGCCGAGGTAGGAGACTTGCGCGCCCTGGTCGAAGGCCGCCACTTCAAACGCACAGCGGGTGCGGGTGGAGGTCTTCTCGAAAATCAGGGCAATGTTTTTGCCGGTCAGGTGTTTGCGCTCATAGCCACCGTATTTGGCTTTTTTCAGGTCGATGGCCAGATCGATCATGTATTGGATTTCGCGCGGGGTGAAGTCCAGCAGTTTCAGGAAGTTACGGTTACGCAGATTAAAAGCCATGATGAGTTCTCTCTATATTTGTTCAGACCAATTTAGGCAGTAGTGTTGGCTACGCATTCTTCAGTACAGATTTGTGCAAACCCCAGAGGGCCGAGTTTCAATTACGCATTCACGGTACGGGTGGCGACGATATTGGTACCGGCTTCGCCCTTGAGGATGGCGAGGCCATCTTCCAGCGAACCGATGCCGACCATGCCGCCGGTCGCCTTGACGAATTCGCAGGAGGCTTCGACCTTGGGCCCCATGGAGCCGGCATCGAACTTGACGCCCGCCAGCTCGTCCGGGCTGGTGACCCGCAGCGGACGCTGGGTCGGCTTGCCCCAATCCAGATAGACGGCATCGGCGTCGGTCAGGATCAGCAGGGCGTCGGCCTTGATCTGCTTGGCCAGGTAGGCGGCAGACATGTCCTTGTCGATGACGGCCTCGATGCCGGTCAGGCTCTGGCCATCCCAGGTCACCGGGATGCCACCACCACCGGTACAGATGATGAGGTGGCCCTGGGCGATCAGGGTTTCGATGGCGTCGCCTTCGACGATGCGCTGGGGCAGCGGGGACGGCACCACGCGGCGGAAGAACTTGCCGTCGGCCTTGACCACCCAGTGCTTCTCGGCAGCCAGGGTGCGGGCTTCCGCCTCTTCGTAGACGGGACCGATGAACTTGGTCGGGTTGGCAAACGCCGGATCCTGGGGATCGACCTGCACCTGGGTCAGCAGGGCGGTGACGTTGCGGCTCGGCATCAGGTTCTTCAACTCCTGGATCAGCATGTAACCGATCATGCCCTGGGACTCGGCACCCAGCACATCCAGGGGATAGGGGGAGACCTTGGTGTAGGCGCTGTTTTGCAGGGCCAGCAGGCCGACTTGCGGTCCGTTGCCGTGCACCAGCACCACGTTGTAATCCTCGGCGATGCGGGCGATGGTCTTGGCGGCGGTGGCGATGTTCTTGCGCTGGATGTCGGCTTCCAGAGGTTCACCTCGACGGAGCAGGGCATTGCCCCCCAGGGCGACGACGACAGTTGGTTTTTTCATGGGTGTTACTCTCGAATTCTGGTGTGTGTGGCGCCAGCCTCTGCCGGCGCCACGCCGTCTTGTCAGATGCCGTCACGTTCCATCGGGCAGCTCATGCAGCGGGCGCCGCCGCGGCCACGTCCCAGCTCTTCACCCGGGATGGGCAGCACAGTGATGCCGGCCTTGTCGTACTTCTCGTTGGTGTAGGTGTTGCGCTCGTAACCCACCACCACGCCGGGGCGCACGGTCAGCACGTTGTTGGCGTCGTTCCACTGCTCGCGCTCGGCCTCGAAGCTGTCGCCGCCGGTGGTGATGAGCCTGAGCTGATCCACCCCCAGCGCCTTCTCGATGGCGGTCACGAAGTAACCCTCTTCCTTGATGTTCATCCCGGTGGCGCCGCCCGGGGTCAGGCTCCAGCAGTTCACATCCTTGCGGATGACTTCCGGATAGACGGAGAAGGTGTCGACATCCATGTGGGTCATGACGGTGTCGAGGTGCATGCAGCTACGGTGTTTCGGCAGCTCCATGGCGATGACCTGCTTGGCCTGACCGTGCTTGAACAGGCTGCGGGCCAGATGCTCCACCCCTTGCGGCGTGGTGCGCTCGGACATGCCGATGAGCACGGCGCCTCGGCCGATGACCAGGACGTCGCCCCCTTCGATGGTGGAGTTGTCGTAGTCGCGCTCCTCGTCACCGAAGTACTTGATGAACTCCTGACCGGCAAACTGCGGGTGCCAGCGGTAGATGGCCTTCACGTGGTTGGTCTCGCGACGACGGGCGGCCTTGGCCATGGGGTTGATGGAGACGCCGCCATAGACCCAGCAGGAGGTGTCGCGGGTGAAGAGGTGATTGGGCAGCGGTTCGATGATGAAATCGGTCGGGGCATGCATGCCGACTACCATGTTGACGCCGCTGTAGGGCATCTCGGAGTAGGTCAGGCCGCCGGAGAGAATGCGGGCCAGTTCACGGTGCGGCATGTCCGCCAGGAAGCAGCGCACGTCGTTGGCAAAGGAGGTGCCGAGGCGATAGTCGGAGACCTGATGTTGCAGCAGCCAGGTTTTGGCTTCCGGCACGTCCAGGGTTTCGGCCAGCAGATTGGTCAGCAGGAAAACTTCGACATTCTGATCGCGCAGTACCTGAGCGAATTTGTCGTGCTCCTGACCGGCACGTTCAACCGACAGGACGTCATCGAACAGCAGATCCTGGCAGTTGGAAGGAGTCAGACGCTTCAGACTGAGGTTGGGGCGGTGCAGCATGACACGGCGCAATTGGCCAACTTCAGAACCTACATAAAATTTGCTCATGATGATATTCCGTCTAGCAGTGGTCCCTGCGAGTGATTGAATAGATTCCTTCTATTCATGCTCGTGGCTAAGGCGGGATATTCTTTATGTAGGGTAATCGGCTTGTGTTCTATCCTGCCCTTGCCTTTCGACGCAGAGATTAGGTCTGGCAACTCCACCAAACTTGGACATTGATCACATTCACCCGAGACTGCATAAATTCAGAAGTTAATTTATGATGGAGTTTACATATCTGACATTTCCCTCACCCTCCATCCGGCATAAATACGCAATAAAGCCCCAATATATTCCACAAAGAACGCAATTCCATTCACCCATGATATCCAAAAATGGATAGCCACCAATAAAAAACATCAAATAAATCATTATATTAAAATCAAAACGCTCATTTTTTGAATAAACTTCACCCACCTTTGAATTTATCCTCGCTTGTCATCCCGTTTGCTCTCACATAAATAATCACCTGCTCCTTTATCGTTGAATAATCCATCTCTTGTCCCAGATCATGGCGGCCCGCCCGGGCCAGATGGCGAGCCTCATCGCCAAGTCGTGTGCACTATCTCTTTTATATGGATATGCATTTTGCACGCATCCTGATGGCGCCTTTTTCACCGACCGGAGTGCAACCGGGATTCAAAGTTTTTTCATTAGTTGAATTTTTTCAGTCACCTTGCGCCGATTTCGGGTTCGCCTTAACTCAAAAAGTGATGCTTGTCACATTCGTTCCCGTCACCAAGGAGATAACTATGAAGATCCCGTCGCTGTTTCTGTTCGTCGCCCTGGTCCTGCCCATGACACCGGCCTTGGTGCATGCCCAGGGAGCCCCCGCCATGCCGCTGGTGGTCTGTCACGTTGACCAGGCACCCCAGATGCTGGTCCCCGCCTACCTATGCCAATGGTACGGTGGCAGCCAACATCCCTGACCCTCTCGCCCAAGGGGAGGCGATCTCCTCTTGGGTCATCCCCGCTTTCCCTCCTTTATCTCCTGAATGGGATCCGGACCACGCCACCTGCATCATGCCCGTTGCCCTCCTCCACCCTCATCTGCGATCGACACTGACCGGTCTCCCCGGATTCTGAACCGCAGTTAAACGCCTTGTGAGACATTCGCCATCGACTGCGTAAGTAAAGTGCCAACAAAATTCTCGCCATAGTCGGAAGATACGCGTGAAAAAACAGCATGAGAGATCATTAAAACCATGATTTTAAAAAAGATAACCTCATTATCCTTTCGCGGGAAACCAGTTTGAATAAAACGTTTTTCAGCATGTCATTGTCGCCCTGCGCGAAATCCTTATAGTTACTCCTGCACGGACGCAATGAAGTCGGTCAGGAAGACTGGCTGCCAGGGTTGGGCAAATGGACTCACCACAGGATGTGGTAAAGGACACCTCCCAGGACGGAGAAAGTGCGACGGGAACGGATGACTCGTCAGGCCATGATGGCTAAAGGACACCCCAAAGGATTGGGAAGGGGAAACCTAAAGGAAGAGGTATAGTCAGGGATTGCAGGGAGCAACTTCGTTCAAGGATATGAGCGATAAGACTATCGGGGGCGACGCAAGTCGCCCCCATCTTTTTTGGGTATTTTTCACGTCTGCCCGCTGATGGGTTACCCCGGCCACGGCGTTGCTGGCCAGGATGCCCCGGATTCGCCCAGCCGGCGCTATTCCAGCCGGAAGTGTCCCACTATCTCCCGCAGCCTGTCATAGGTGCGCTGCATGGCGTTCGAGCTGTCCACGGTGCGCTCGCCATTCCCCTTGAGCTGGGTGATCACCTCGGCGATGGCACTCATGTTGCGATTTATCTCCTCGGCGACGGCACTCTGCTCCTCCGCGGCCGTGGCGATATGGCTGATGAGATCGTTGATCTCCACCACTTCTCCCGCCATCAGATCCAGCGACGCATTCACCTTGCTGGTGTTTTCCGCCGCATCCTGGCAGCTCTGCCGGGTGTTGCCCATGGCGGCCACCACGGTCTGGGTACCCCGTTGCAGCCGGGTCAGCATGGTCTGGATCTCGGCAGTGCTCTTCTGGGTGCGTCCCGCCAGAGAGCGCACTTCGTCCGCCACCACCGCAAACCCCCGCCCCTGCTCACCAGCCCGGGCCGCCTCGATGGCGGCGTTGAGGGCCAGCAAGTTGGTCTGCTCTGCGATGCCACCGATGACCCCGAGAATCGAGCCTATCTGCTGCACATCCTGCTGCATGGCTTCGATGGAGTGTGCCGTGGTCTCCACCTCCGTCACCAGCGCAGTGACGCTGGCCATGGCCTGATCCACCACCTGACGCGACTGGTTGGCCAGTTGCTGGCTCTGGCCGGTCAGCTGGGCAGTATTGGCCGCGCTCTCCGATACCGAGACGGCAGTACGGCTCATCTCGTTGATGGCGGTGACCACCTGTTCGGTCTCCCGCACATGCTCCGCCAGCAGACCCTGGGCTGACCCCGTCTGCCTCGCCAATGCCGATATCCCTTCATTGAGCTGGCCGCTCGCTTGTCTCACCTCCCCCATCATGCCCTGCAACTGCTCGATGAAACGGTTGATGCCCGCCGAGATCTGGCCGAGATCATCCTTGCTGGTCACCGTGAGCCGGCGGGTCAGATCCCCATTGCCCTGGGAGAGCTCCTGCACCAGGTCGCGCAAGGAGAGGATGGGTCTATAGGCCAGGTTGAGGGCCACCATGGAGAGGGCCAGTACCAGCGCCGCCACTCCGAGCAGGGCCAGGGTGATCTTGCCGTTGAGCGCCTGGGTCATGGCCCGGATATAGTCGAGATCCACATAACCGGTCAGGGTCCACTCGCTGCCGCGAATATCCAGCTTGTTGGGGCGGCTCTCGCTCTCTCCCTGGGGCTTGCTGCTGTAGAGCACCTGTCCCTGACTGTCGGTGAGGGAGAAGTAACGCCCTTCCCCGCTTACCTTGGTCAGCAGCGTCTTGAACTCGCTCATGTCGAGGTAGTAGAGGTAGGCGGAGTCTGCACCGCGCGGCACCAGGATGGAGATGACGGGTTTGCCGTCCAGCTGCTCCAGCGGGCTGACGGTGATCTGGTTGTTGGCGGCGGGGATCAGCTTGCGCAGGGCGTCAACCCTGGCCTTGTCGTCGATGACCCCGTTCGCGTCGAATGCCATGTCGCCAATGAGCTTGACGATGTTGTGAAAGCCGGTCTCCTGCAGCGCCTTCTTGACGCTGGTCACCCCGAGGTTGAGGTTGGCGGCCAGCAGCACCTTCTGGTTGATGTCACCCGACAGCTTCTCCCTGACCAGGGTGATCTGCTCGTTGATGTTCTGGGTGGCCTGGGTGCGGATGTAGCCGCTGATGAAATGGTTGACGCTGAACCAGGCGGTACCGATGGTGACCAGAATGGCGAGCAGCAACAGCACGTTGATTTTGACTTTGAATGCCATGGTATGGGTCCCTCCAAAGAGAAAGGGCCGGGATGACCCGGCCCTCCCTGCCAATGCTTACTTCTTCTTGGCGTACTTCATGGAGTCCAGGGCTACCGCCAGGATGATGATGCCGCCCTTGATGATGAACTGCCAGTAAGGGCTGACACCGATGTAGGTCAAACCATAGTTGATCAGCGTGAAGATAAGTACGCCGGTGATCACACCCGCGACAGTTCCCACACCGCCGGCAAACGAAACGCCCCCCACCACGCAGGCCGCGATGGCATCCAGCTCGTACATGAAGCCGAGGTTGTTGGTGGCACTGCCGATCCGCCCCGCTTCCAGCATGCCGCCGAAGGCGTAGAAGACACCGGCCAGGGCATAGATCACCACCAGGTTGACGGCGACGTTGACACCGGACACCTTGGCCGCTTCCGGGTTGCCACCGATGGCGAAGATGTTCTTGCCAAAGCGGGTCTTGTTCCACAGCACCCAGACGAAGACGCTGGCGATGGCCGCATAGAAGGTCAGGTACGAGAGTTTGAACCCGCCAATCCGGATGAAGCCCTGCGCAAAGTTGGAGAAGCGAGGATCAAACCCGGCCACCGGGGAAGCCCCCACGGAGTCGAAATAGAGGGAGTTGATGCCGTAGACGATGATCATGGTGCCCAGCGTGGTGATGAAGGGCGTCACGTTCAGGTAGGCGACAATCAGGCCGTTGACCAGACCAATCAGGGCCCCCACCACGCACACCAGCAGGATCACCGCCGGAATGGGCACCTCCCCCAGGGTGGGGAAGACCTTGTTGACGTTGGTCAGGGCCTGCAGCATGGTGGCCGCGATCAGCGCTGCCAGGCCGACCTGACGACCGGCCGACAGGTCAGTACCCTGGGTGATGATGATGCCCGCCACCCCGAGGGCGATGATGACCCGTACCGAGGACTGGGTCAGGATGTTGCTGAGGTTGGTGAGGCTGAGGAAGGAGGGCTCCTTGATCACGATGATCATGAGCAACACCAGCAACACCACATAGATGCCGTTCTCTTTGAGCGCCTGCATCAGATTGAAATTTTTAGCCGACTCCATAATGTCTTCCTGTCTTTATAGATACAGAGATGCCAGGCGCAGGATCTCGCTCTGGTCAGTTTCTTTGGTGTTGACGATCCCCGCGACCCGGCCATTGCTCATGACCATGATGCGGTCCGTGATGCCGAGCAGTTCCGGCATTTCGGAGGAGATGATGACGATGCCCTTGTCCTTCTTCGCCAGCTCCAGGATGAGCTGGTAGATCTCGAACTTGGCGCCGACGTCGATACCCCGGGTCGGTTCATCCAGCATCAGGATCTCGGGCTGGGTCAGCAGCCAGCGACCGATGATCACCTTCTGCTGGTTGCCACCGGAGAGGGAGCCGATCTGGGTCTGCTGGGTCGGTGTCTTGACCCGCATGGAGTCGATGACCCACTGGGTATCGCTCTTCATCTTGTTGTCGCTGAGCAGCCCCATGGATCCCTTGTAGTTGTCCATGTTGGCGATCAGGGAGTTGAAGGCGATGTCGAGGCGTGAATAGATCCCGGTGGAGCGGCGTTCCTCGGTCACCAGGGCGAAGCCGTTCTGGATCGCCTCGTGGGCGTTGTGGTTCGCCACCTCTTTGCCGTGCAGCTTGATGGTCCCTTCGCTGCGATCGCGGATGCCGAACAGGGTCTCCACGATGTCGGTGCGCTTGGCCCCCACCAGACCGGCGATGCCGAGGATCTCCCCCTTGTGCAGGTTGAAGGTCACGTCCTTGATGGAAGGCTGGTTCTTGGCCGTCAGGTGCTCGACCTCGAGGATCACCTCTTTGGGCTGGTTGGTTTTTTCCGGGAAGCGCTGGGTGAGCTCGCGGCCGACCATCATGCCGATGATCTGATCCATGGTCATGCCCTTGAGGGGCTGGGTCGCCACCCACTGGCCATCCCGCAATATGGTGATCTCGTCACAGAGCTGGAAGATCTCTTCCATCTTGTGGGAGATGTAGACGATGCCGCACCCCTTCTCCTTGAGCTTGTTGATGATCTTGAAGAGGTGGTTGACCTCTTTCTCGGTCAGGGAGGAGGTGGGTTCGTCCATGATGACGATCTTGGCGTCATAGGAGAATGCCTTGGCAATCTCGATCATCTGCATCTGGGAAACCGACAGGGTGCCAACCTTGACCCTGGGGTCGATGTCGATGTCCAGCTCCTCGAAGATATGCTTGGTGTCCTGATACATCTTGCCGTGGTCGACAAACAGTCCCTTGGTGGGATAGCGGCCGAGCCACATGTTGTCCATCACGGTGCGTTGCAGTACCAGGTTCAGCTCCTGGTGCACCATGGAAACGCCATTCTCCAGCGCCTCTTTGGACGAGGTGAAGTTGATCTCCTGTCCCTTGAAGAAGATCTTGCCCTGATCCTTCTCGTAGATGCCGAACAGGCACTTGAGCAGCGTGGACTTCCCTGCGCCATTCTCGCCCATCAACGCATGCACAGAATGAGGACGGACCCGTAAATTGACATTATCGAGTGCCTTGACGCCAGGAAAGCTCTTACTGACGTCAATCATCTCCAACAGCCATTCTGATTGTTGCCGTGTTGTCATATCAGCCATCACATCTGGTTGAAAAGAGGGCAAGGGGATCTCCCTTGCCCTGAGGGGAGGAATTACTCGAATTGGGACAGGTTGTCTTTGTCTACGCCCACGTAGGCAACGCGGACGACCTTGTTGTCGATCTTCCAGTTGGTGCCTTCACCGGCCGGCTTGCCTTCGGCCAGGTTCTTGGTCAGCTCGAAGGTGGCCTTGGCCTGGTTGGCCGCATCGTTCAGCACGGTACCAGCCATGGCACCGCTCTTGACCATGGCCAGGGCTTCCGGCAGGGCGTCAACACCGAACACCGGGATGGCGGTCTTGCCCTGGGCCTTCAGGGATTCCACGGCGCCCATCGCCATGCCGTCGTTGTTGGCGATGACCACTTCGATCTTGTTGGCGTTCGGACCGGAGATCCAGGCGTCCATCTTGTCCTTGGCCATGGCGGTATCCCACATACCGGTATCCATGTGCAGCTGCTCGGTCTTGATGCCGCCATCGTTCAAGGTCTTGACGACGTAGGTGGTGCGGGCTTCCGCATCCGGGTGACCAGGCTCACCCTTGAGCAGCACGAACTGGATGACGCCATCCTTGTTCAGATCCCACTCGGGGTGCGCTTTCCAGTGCTTGGCGATCAGCTGGCCCTGAATGATTCCGGACTCCTTGGAGTCGGTGCCAACGTAGTAGGCCTTGTCATAGCTGGCCAGGTCAGCCGCGCTCGGTTCCTTGTTGTAGAAGACCACGGGGATCTCGTCCGCACGGGCTTTCTCAATCACGACAGGGGCCGCCGCCGGGTCAACCAGGTTGATGGCCAGGGCCTTCACGCCCTTGGCCAGCAGCACGTCGATCTGGTCGTTCTGCTTGGACTGGTCGTTCTGGGAGTCGTTCATCAGCAGTTCCACACCCGGGGTGGCCGCCGCTTCTTTCTCGATGGCCTTGCGCACCACGGCCATGAAGTTGTCGTCGTACTTGTAGACGGTGACCCCGATACGGGTATCGGCCTGGGCCTGGGCTCCCGCCATCAGTCCCATCAGCAAGGTGGCAACTGTCGTGAGTTTTTTCATTGTTATGCTCCGATCTCTATCTGTTTTTTGTAGGGAATGCTGTACACCGTTTGAGCTGGCGCCAGCCTAATGTAATCAGTTTGTTGTGAGGCGGTCTGTGATCCTGGCAACAAAATGAAAACGTTTACACTCTGTTACATAGCCGTAATATTGTTAAAAATTAAATAGTTACGTGAGAAACCGCCTTTGAGTCTCGCCATCTCGCGACGGCGGGTCCGGCTAGCTCAGACGGCAGTGCCAGTGATAACGCCCCGGCAACAGCCAGAACTCGGGCCGCACGCTCTGGCTCCAGGAGTCGTCGCCTCCCACCCCCATGTGGAAGCCATCGAGGCACAGGTGCGTGCCCCCCAGAGCCACCAGATCGGTCTGGTGACGGGCTTCGGTCAGCTGCTGCTGACTGTAGCGGCTGACGCTGAAGTGGAAGCGCCCCTCCACCGCCAGATCCCCCAGTTGCAGTGCGCGGGTATCGCAGCGCAGCCCGTTGTCGGTCGGGAAGACATAAGGGGTGTGCAACGCCTCGATGGGCAATTGCCAGCGACCGAGATCAGCGGCGAGCCGGCGATCCGGGTAATTCTCGTGGGGGCCAAGCCCCAGCCAGCTCACCGGGGCACCTTCGGCCGGTTCATCGGCCAGCCAGAGCCGGGCACCGATGCGCGGCAGGGAGGGCATGTCGGCGGCCACCTCCACCTCGATGGCGAGGTGCATGGCGCCCTCCCCGTCCACCCTGTGATGCCAGCGGGTCAGGATCTTCGGCTCGTCACCCACGAAGTAGCCGTGGTGCGCCGTGATGAGACCCAGCTCCGGACTCGCCTCCAGGCCGAGACAGCGGTGCAGCAGATCATTGAGTCCGGCCTCCTGCCAGCGGGCAATCCAGGCGTTGGGATCGGCGTGATCCGCCTCGCTGGTGCCGATATCGTTGTCGAGCGGCGCCCGATAGAAGTGATCGGCGATGGCGTCGCGCAGCCGCTCGCGGCCCTGCTTCTGCCAGCTGACGATGCGACCACTGGCCTTGTCGAGCTGCCACAGGGAATCTGCGGCGCCAAGCACCCAGTGATCGCGCTGCTCGGTCAGGCTGACCGCCGGGCAGGCCGACGGCAGCGCCAGGGGCGCGGGCAACAGGCATTGCTGGCGAGCCACCTCGTGACCCGCTCCGGCCCAGGCCGTGGCGGTCGGCTGCACGATGGCGAGATCCAGCCAGGCGAGCGCCCCCGGCGCAAAGGCCGGCAGTTGCTCCAGCAGGGTCAGCGTCACGCTCCCCCGGGGGGCCAGCTCGAGCGGGCATTCACCCTGGCTCACCACCACGCCGTCTTCACACAGACGCCACTGCAGGCGTTCGTTGTCCGTCTCGCGGAACAGGTATTCGCTGCGGATCTCCACCGTCAGCGGCTGGCGACCCTGCAGGGTCAGAACAAAGGGCTGCTGGGCACGCCGGGCTTCAAACAGGGAGGGATGAGGGGTGCGATCGGGGAACAGCAGGCCGTTGCAGCAGAACTGGCGATCGTTGGGAGTGTCGCCGAAATCGCCACCATAGGCCCAGAAATGGCGGCCATCGTCGGTCTGCTTGTCCAGCCCCTGATCGACCCAATCCCAGACAAACCCACCCTGCAGCCGCGGATGATCGCGAAATGCCTGCCAGTAATGGGCATAGCCCCCCAGGCTGTTGCCCATGGCGTGGGCGTATTCGCACAGGATCAGCGGCCGGGTCTCTTCCGGCAGGCCGATCCACTTGGCCAGCGCCCACTTGGGCACCGCCGGGAAGGGTTGATCCTGGTGGGTACGGGCATACATGGGGCAGATGATGTCGGTGGCCGGGGTGTCGGCCCCGCCCCCTTCGTACTGCACCGGGCGGCTGGGGTCCGCCCCCTTCACCCAGCGATACATGGCGTCGTGGGCCGGGCCATAACCGGATTCGTTCCCCAGGGACCAGATGATGATGCAGGGGTGGTTGAAGTCCCGGGCCACCATGCGGGTAACCCGCTCCAGGAAGGCGTTGCTCCAGGCGGGATCCCGCGCCAGCCGCCCCATGGGGGTCATGCCGTGGGTCTCCAGGTTCGCCTCGTCCACCACATAGAGGCCGAGCCGGTCGCACAGGCGATAGAGCTCGGGGTGATTGGGATAGTGGGAGCAGCGCACCGCGTTGAAGTTGTGCCGCTTCATCAGCAGCAGATCCTGCTCCATGTCGGCCGGGGTCACCACGTGACCCGTGGCGGGATGGTGTTCATGGCGATTGGCGCCACGAATGAGCAGGGGTTGGCCGTTGACCCGCAGCAGGCCGCCACGGATCTCCACCGCCCGAAAGCCCACGTCATGGGCCTCGCTCTCGAGAACGCTTCCCTGCTCGTCCAGCAGAGTCAGGGTCAGGCGATAGAGGTGCGGGGTCTCGGCGCTCCACTTGTGTGGCGCCGTTACCGTCAGCCACAACTCGGCGCGATCGTCATACACCCCTTTCTCGTCGATGGCCTGGGTGCCGATCCGCTGGCGCAGGGTCGCCACCCGCTCGTCGCCATCATAGAGGTTGGCCTCCACCGACAGACCGGCCCCGTTGGCCGCCTGCAATTCAACCTTGAGGCGGGCATCCCGGTAGCAGGCGTCGAGCTCGGGCGTCACCCGGATATCCATCAGATGACGGGTCGGTTTGTGCAGCAGGCTGACGGAGCGGAAGATGCCGCTCATGCGCCACATGTCCTGATCTTCCAGATAGGAGCCGTCAGACCAGCGCAGCACCAGGACGGCGAGGCGGTTGGCCCCGGCCTGAAGGAAGGGGGTCAGATCGAATTCCGCCGGCAGCCGGCTGTCCTGGGAGTAACCGACCCAGCGGCCGTTGCAGAAGAGGTGAAACGCGCTGTCCACTCCGTCGAAGATGATCCGGGTCTGCCCCTCGGCCAGCCAGTCCGCAGCAACGGTGAACTCGCGGGAGTAGCAACCGGTGGGGTTCTCGGCAGGCACCCGGGGCGGGTCGCAGGGAAAGGGGTACTTGATGTTGGTGTAGATGGGCACATCCGTGACGGGCCGCGCCCCCGGATAGGCCGCAGCCAGTTGCCAGTTGCCCGGCACCTTGATGGGGCAGGCATCCGGCAGATCCTCCACCAGCCACTGCTCCGGCACCCGCTCCGGGGCCTCGAACCAGGAGAACTGCCACTCGCCGTCCAGCAGCAGGCGGGAAGGTGACAACCCCCCCATCCTGGCTCCCCCTTCACTGCGCCAACTGGACAAGGGGGTATGGGCTGGCAACCGATTCACGGCGGTGATCCCCTGGGTCTGCCAATCCTGACGGGCCACTATCTCCCTGAGCATGCTTCACTTCTCCCTGCATTCACGCTGAAAACCACTGCAGTGTAGGAGAGTTTTGCCCGGTGATCGGCGATCCCGCTCACACAGATGTAAACGATTACACTCATTTTGTTAAGTAAAACGGAGTAAAAATCGGATAAATCCGGGTAAATGACCCCACGGGGGAAAAAGCGGACCTTCGGAAGGGCAAAAGATGCCCGGGAGTGTGAAACCGGGAGGCAATGGCCGAACAAGCGGAGCAAGCCATGGCAAAGACCCGACATCGCGCCCCCCTCGCCTCATCAGGTGCTGGAGCGCCTCAACCCGGTTCCGGGCACGCACGCAGCCCGGCCTCTCGAAGGAGTGTACAGAGGCCACGAGAGCCCCTGCCCGGCGCAGAGAAAAGCCATGGCGGGCGTCTGGCCGGAAGTGAGGCTCGGCAGGCCGGGGGAGAGGGGCTCGTGACAGACGAGCGGGAAGAACTGGCGAGTTCGGCAGGCAGGGAGCGTGAGGGGACGGTTGTCACTCCTCAGGCAACCCTCTGTGGTCTGCGCTAGCCATGCTCTCAGCTATCCATGGTCTGAGCTATCTATCGTCTGAGCTATGGGGGCGCTTTATATGCTGCAGTACGGGTTCGCCAGGTGCAGCGCTTGCGCCGACGGGGCGCAAGCGCTGCGATCAGGATCTGACGGGAGCGACCGAATGGCGGTTGATCAGGGTGGGGGTATAGATGCGACTCTGCACCGATTCGCTTTCCCCTGCGGCGAGTTGCAGCGCCAGCTTGGCCGCCTGGGCCGCCATCAGCTCGATGGGATAGCGCATGGTGGAGAGCTTGGGCCTCAGGTATCTGGCGTAGATGATGTCATCGAAGCCCACCACCGAGACCTCTTCCGGCACCTTGAGGCCGTTGTCCGCCAGCACAGAGATGGCCCCTGCCGCCATGGCGTCGTTGTAGGCCACCACGGCCGTGATGGGCAACCCCTTGGCCAGCAGGTTGAGCATGGCGCGCTCGCCCCCCTCTTCATTGGGCATGCCGCTCTCCACCAGCTCGGGATCGGCGAAGACCTCCGCCTCCGCCAGGGCATCCTGATAGCCCTGGTGGCGCAACAGCGCATCCTCGATGGCGTGATCCGAGCTCAGGAAGGCGATATGGCGGTGGCCGAGATCCAGCAGATGACGGGTGGCGGTCGCCGCACCCTGGCGGTTGTTGAGAGCGATGCAGCGCCCCCTCAGACTCGGAATGTCGCGGTTGATCAGCACCATGCCGGGGGCGCGCAGGGCGTAGTCGACCAGCTCCTCGTCGCCGAGCGCTTTGCTGTGCACCACCAGTGCCTCGCAGCGTTTGCCAATGAGCAGCTCGATGGCCTCCCGCTCCTGCTGGGCGCGGTGAAAACCATTACCCATCAACAGGTGCAACCCCTGTTCCACTGCCACCGCCGCGACCCCTTTGACCAGGGCGCCGAAGAAAGGATCCGCCACGTCGCCCACCACCACTCCCATGGTGTCACAGGTCTGGCTGACCAGGGCCCGCGCGTTGGCGTTGGGGGTATAGCCCAGCTCGGCCATGGCCTTCAGCACCACCTCGCGGGAGGCGGCACTGGCCTTGGGTGAGTTGTTCATCACCCGTGAAACCGTTGCCACTGACACATTGGCCAAACGGGCGACATCCTTGATGGTGCTCATGCTGTTTTCACTTATTTCACGCTGCAACTGGCCGCATTATACCGTTCAATGTCACTGATAACAGGGGGAAAAATCAGAATTTGCCACATTGGTCGATGAAAACAAGTGTAATCGTTTACACATATTTGTTAAGCAGCTCACAGTTTGCCCGTCAGCCCCTCGGCTAGACTCCTGCTCAGGCTTTCCTGATGCGAGGAGTTGAGGGTGGAACAACGGATGAAAGTACTGGTCACCGGCGGTTGCGGCTACATCGGCAGCCACACCTGTCTGGCCTTGCAGGCCACAGGCATGGAGCCCGTGGTGGTGGACAACCTCTGCAACAGCAAGGCGGGCGTCCTGACCCGTGTCGCCGCCATCAGCGGGCGCGAGCCCCGCTTCTACGAAGGGGACATCCGTGACCCGGCCCTGCTGGATCGCATCTTCAGGGAGCAGCACATCGACGCCGTGATCCACTTCGCCGCCCTCAAGGCGGTCGGCGAGTCGACCCGCATCCCGCTGGACTACTACGAGAACAACCTGAGCGGCACCCTGGTATTGCTGCAGGCGATGAAACGGGCCGGGGTACGCAATCTGGTGTTCAGCTCGTCGGCCACCGTCTACGGCGATCCCGCCAGCACCCCGATCCGGGAGGATTTCCCCCGCAGCGCCACCAACCCCTACGGCCGATCCAAGCTGATCATCGAGGAGATCCTCGAGGATCTGCAGCGGGCCGAGCCCCACTGGAGCATGACCCTGCTGCGCTATTTCAATCCCGTCGGCGCCCACGAGTCCGGCACCCTGGGGGAGGATCCCCAGGGCATCCCCAACAATCTGATGCCGTTTTTGACCCAGGTCGCCATCGGCCGACGCGACTGCCTCTCGGTCTTTGGTAACGATTACCCAACCATCGACGGCACCGGGGTGCGCGACTACATCCATGTGATGGATCTCGCCGAAGGGCACGTCAAGGCTCTGGAACACTGCGCCGGACGGGGCGGTGTTCACGCCTACAACCTGGGCACGGGCCAGGGCCAGAGCGTGTTGCAGATGGTCGCGGCGTTCGAGGCCGCCTGCGGTCGGCCCCTTCCCTACCGGATCGAGCCACGGCGCCCCGGCGACATCGCCGAGTGCTGGGCCGATCCCGCCAAGGCCGCTCGGGAACTGGACTGGCACGCCAGCCGGGATCTCGCTGCCATGTGCGCCGACAGCTGGCGCTGGCAGTCCGCCAACCCCAATGGTTACGAGGCGTAGGCCCTGGCCTGCGCCTTCGGATGTATTCAACTCACACACTGGAGTGATGATGTTCAACCCCGTTGATCACCCCCACCGCCGCTTCAACCCGCTCACCGGCCAGTACGTGCTGGTCTCCCCTCACAGGGCCAAGCGCCCCTGGCAAGGCCAGGTCGAGAAGGTGAGCCTGGCGCCGAGCCAGGCCCATGATCCCGACTGCTTCCTCTGTGCGGGCAACACCCGGGTGACCGGCGATATCAACCCCGACTATCAGGGCACCTTCGTCTTTACCAACGACTTCGCCGCCCTGATGCAGGACACCCCGGCCGCTGACGCGGCGCCGGATCCCCTGCTGAAGCTGGAAGCCGCCCGGGGCACCAGCCGGGTCATCTGCTTCTCGCCGGATCACGGCAAGACCCTGCCCGAGCTGCCCCTGCCCGCCATCGAAGGGGTGATCACCACCTGGATGGACCAGGTGGCCGAGCTTTCTGACCAGTGGGAATGGGTCCAAGTCTTTGAAAACAAGGGCGCAGTCATGGGCTGCTCCAACCCGCACCCTCACGGCCAGCTCTGGGGCAGCGACTTCCTGCCCAACGAGATTGCCCGGGAAGAGGCGCACCAGCGCGCCTGGCTGGCCGAACACGGCCGCCCCCTGCTGCTGGACTATGTGGAGCGGGAGCTGGCGGATCGCTCCCGCATCGTGGTGGAGACGGCCCACTGGCTAGCGGTGGTGCCCTTCTGGGCGGCCTGGCCGTTCGAGACCCTGCTGCTGCCCAAGGCCCATGTCCCCTCCATGCTGGATCTCACCCGGGAACAGCAACAGGATCTGGCCATCGCGCTCAAGGAGCTCACCAGCCGCTACGACAACCTGTTCCAGTGCAGCTTCCCCTACTCCATGGGCTGGCACTTCGCCCCGCCCCGTTCCGACTGCCCCGAGGCGTGGCAACTGCACGCCCACTTCTATCCGCCCCTGCTGCGCTCCGCCACGGTGCGCAAATTCATGGTGGGCTTCGAGATGCTGGCCGAGACCCAGCGCGATCTCACCCCGGAACAGGCGGCGGAACGGCTGCGCGCCCTCAGTCCCATCCACTACAACGACCAGAACCAGGCCAACGAGGAGGCCCTATGACCCCGAGCCAGCGCGTCAGCGCCGTGTTTGCCGAGCAATTTGAGCAACAACCCGACCTGCTGGTACGGGCTCCAGGCCGCGTCAACCTCATCGGCGAGCACACCGACTACAACGACGGCTTCGTGCTGCCCTGCGCCATCGACTACGAGACCTGCGTCGCCATCGGCCTGCGCGGCGACAACCTGGTCGAAGTGATCGCCGCCGACTACGACAACCAGCGCGACCGGTTCAGTCTCGATCAACCCATCGAGCACCACCCCAGCCAGCGCTGGAGCGACTACATCCGCGGCGTGGTGAAACACCTGCAGGCACGGGGCCACGCCCTGCGCGGCCTCAATCTGGTGGTCTCCGGCAACGTGCCCCAGGGGACGGGTCTCTCCTCCTCCGCTTCCCTGGAGGTGGCCATCGGCCAGGCCTTCAAGGAGGCCCAGGGGCTGGCCATCAGCCAGGCGGAAATCGCCCTCAACGGCCAGCAGGCGGAGAACCAGTTCGTCGGCTGCAACTGCGGCATCATGGATCAGATGATCTCCGCGAGCGGCAGGCAGGATCACGCCCTGCTGCTCGATTGCCGTTCCCTGGAGACCCGGCTCATCCCCATGCCCACCGATCTGGCGGTGCTCATCGTCAACTCCAACGTGCGCCGCGGCCTGGTGGACAGCGAATACAACACCCGTCGCCAGCAGTGCGAAACCGCCGCCCGTCACTACGGGGTCAAGGCCCTGCGGGATCTTGACCTGGCCACCCTGGAAACGGGCAAGGCCGGCCTGGACGAGGCCTGCTATCGCCGTGCCCGCCACGTGGTCGGCGAGAACGCCCGCACTCTGGCGGCGGCCGATGCGCTGGCACAGGGAGATCTGGTGCGCCTCGGCGAGCTGATGGGCCAGTCCCACGCCGCCATGCGCGATGACTTCGAGATCACCGTGCCCCCCATCGACGGCCTGGTGGAGATCATCAAGGCCCGGCTCGGCAGCGAAGGCGGTGTGCGCATGACCGGCGGCGGTTTTGGCGGCTGCGTGGTCGCCCTGCTGCGCCCCGAGAAGGTGGCCGAGGTGATCGCCGTGGTGGAGGCGGAATACCCGGCCCGTTTCGGCCTCAAGGCGGACTGCTACGTCTGCCGTGCCAGCGCAGGGGCCGGCAGACTGTAACGCACGCCTGACAACGGGTGACGCCCCCTGCCCGGCACTCGCGACGCCGGCAGGGGGCGACGGGATCACGACGGGGGACCGCAAACCATGATGAGATTCGAGCTGGAAAACGAGGAGGGACTGCGGCTGCGCGGTCTCGCATACGGGGCCACCCTCACCTCCCTCACCCTGCCGGTGGCGGGAGAGCGGCGGGAGGTGCTGCTGGGCTGCGCCGACGAGGCCTACCTCACCCAGCAGGTATGGCTGGGGGCTGTGGCGGGGCGCTTTGCCAACCGCATCGGCGGCGCCCGCCTTGAGCGGGAAGGCCAGTGCTGGACGCTGGACGCCAACCAGGGGGCCAACTGCCTGCACGGCGGGCGCGACGGGTTCCATCGCCGCACCTGGCAGATCAAGGAGCAGGAGGCGGACAGGGTCAAGCTGGCGCTCCTCTCCCGTGCGGGGGATCAGGGCTTTCCCGGCAATCTGAGGGTGAGCCTGGAGTATCGGCTGGAGCAGTGCGATCTGGTGGTCGACTTCTGCGCCAGCACGGACGCCCCCAGTCCGGTCAGCCTCACCAGCCACGCCTACTTCAACCTGGATGGCGGTGGCGACATCCGCCAGCACACCATCAGCCTCGACGCCGACCGCTACCTGCCCACGGATGACCAGAGCCTGCCACTGGCCATCGCCCCGGTGGAAGGCCCCTTCGATCTGCGCGTCCCCCGCCCCATCGGCCAGGCGTGGCTGGACCACCCCCAGCAGCAGTTGGCCAAGGGGTACGATCACGCATTTCTGCTCAACAACAGCGATTTCGAGCCTGCTGATGAGCCGTTTGGTGGGTCCAACCAGCCATGGGCCGCCCGGGTGATCTCGGGGGATGGCAAGCTGACCATGGCGGTCTACACCAATCAGCCCTCCCTGCAGTTCTACAGCGGCAACTGGCTGACCGGCACACCGGATCGTCAGGGCCGACCCTACCGGGATTACGACGGCTTCTGCCTGGAGGCCCAGCAATTGCCCGACAGCCCGAACCGGCCCGCCCTCGGCGATCCCTGGTTGCTGCCGGGGCAGCGTTATCGCCACCAGACCCGTTATCGCTTTATTCCTGCCCCCTGACAGCCCCGCTCGGGCAGACGAAGGGGCCCGGGCGCGCCACCACGTCATGGCGGCCCCGGCCCCGATGGCACCGCCGAATCAGCCGGGGTGAGGCCCGCCGCAGGGCCCGCCGCTCCTCATTGCACACCAGCCAAGGAACCGCACCGTGATGGATGACAACTACCTCGCCGCCCCCGACCGCTACCAGCGCCAGCCCTACCGACCGGCGGGCCGCCACGGCCTGCGCCTGCCCGGCATCGGTCTGGGGCTTTGGCACAACTTCGGCGCCGGGAGCGATCCCGCCACCGCGAAGGCCATGGTGCACCAGGCGTTCGATCTGGGGATCACCCACTTCGATCTCGCCAACAACTACGGGCCGCCGCCGGGATCTGCCGAACTGACCTTCGGCACGCTGCTCAAGAGGAGCCTGGCTCCCTATAGGGACGAGCTCATCATCGCCAGCAAGGCGGGCTACGTGATGTGGGACGGCCCCTACGGCGATGGCGGCAGCGCCAAGTACCTCTTCGCCAGCCTGCACCAGAGCCTGCGTCGTCTGGGCCTCGACTACGTGGACATCTTCTATCACCACAGGCCGGATCCCCGCACCCCGCTCGAGGAGACCTGCCAGGCCCTGGCCCTGATGGTTCGCCAGGGCAAGGCGCTCTACATCGGCCTCTCCAACTACCCGGCCCCGCTCGCGGCCAAGGCTGCCGCCCGGCTGGCGGAGCTCGGCACCCCCTGCCTGGTCAACCAGCTCAAATACTCCCTGTTCCAGCGCGATATTGAGCCCGACACCCTGCCGGCCTGCCGGGAGCACGGCATGGGGGTGGTCGCCTTCTCGCCCCTGGCGGGGGGGCTGCTGAGCGATCGCTACCTGGCGGGCATTCCCGCGGATTCCCGCGCCGCCAGTGCCAGCCCCTTCCTCACGGCGGACCAGATCACCGAGGAGAAGCTCGCCACCGTCCGCGCCCTGCATGCACTGGCCCTGCAACGGGGTCAGTCCCTGTCGCAACTCGCACTGCAATGGGTGCTGCGCGACCCCGTGGTGAGCTGCGCCCTGATCGGCGCCAGCCATCCCCAACAGATAAGGAGCGCCGTCGACGCCCTGGGGCAGCCCCCTCTGGACGATGATCTTCAACAGAAAATCCTGTCCATACTGGCCTGACAGCACAAAAAGGTCATAAAGACGAGGTCATCTGGCGTGACTGACCTGTCAGAACGTGACGGGGCAGTCATGGCTTCTGACAACATGCTTCAAGCCGCGCCCTGCATGGTCCGCCAGCGCCCTTTCCCGGCCGGAACAGGGTGCTGAAATCCCCAATATTCACTGGTTGCCCGCGCGATTTTCCGCCATCATTGGCCGCCCCGACCCGTTCGGGGTTGATTTTATCCAGACCCCATAACCAAGAGATCTGCACCATGACCGAATCCTACGCCCTGTTCGTCGCCTTTGTGCTGGGCATAGTGGAAGGCCTGACCGAGTTCCTCCCCGTCTCCTCCACCGGCCACATGATCATCGTCGGCCACCTCCTCGGGTTTGAAGGACCCAAGGCCGCCACCTTCGAGGTGGTGATCCAGCTCGGCTCCATCCTGGCAGTGGTCGTCATGTTCTGGCGCCGCCTGTTCGGACTCATCGGCATTCACTTCGGTCAGAAACCGACCCCGGGCCACGCGACCCTCTCCCTGGTGCACGTCATCCTCGGCATGCTGCCCGCCGTGGCCGTCGGGCTGGCTATCCACAGCTGGATCAAGGCCAATCTGTTCGGGCCGGAAACCGTGATGTATGCCCTGGTGGCCGGTGGCATCCTGCTCATCATCGCCGAAAAGTTCCGCCCCGCCGTGACCGCGGAGACCCTGGACGACATCAGCTACAAGCAGGCCTTTGGCATCGGCCTGTTCCAGTGCCTGGCACTCTGGCCCGGTTTCTCCCGCTCCGGCGCCACCATCAGCGGCGGCATGCTGATGGGCATCAGCCGCCACGCGGCAGCGGAATTCTCCTTCATCATGGCGGTACCCATGATGATCGCGGCCAGCGGCCTGGATCTCTACAAGAGCCGCGATTTCCTCTCCATGGCGGACTTCCCCATGTTTGCGGTGGGCTTCGTCACCGCCTTCGTGGTGGCCATGGTCGCCATCAAGACCTTCCTGGCGCTGATCCGTCGTCTCGACTTCATCCCGTTCGCCATCTACCGCTTCCTGCTGGCCTTCGTCGTCTACCTGGTCTTCGTGGCCTGATGGGCTTCGCCCCCAAGCAACACAAAAGGGACCCGAGGGTCCCTTTTTTCATGCCATGATACCGCCTCAGTCGCGCGGCAGCCCGCGATCACTGGGCAGCCGTGAGCCCAACTCAATAGAGGTGCTGACTGATGCCGTTGAGCAGCCGTGACAGCCCCTTGGTGAACTGCACGGGGGCATCCTGCACCGTGTAGCAGAGGCAGCCGTCCGGGGTACGGGGGCTGTGGGCGTGGCTGGCGTCACGCCAGATGAAATCCCCCGCCTGATAGCGGGTGTCGCCATCCTCGATGGTGCCCGCCAGCAGCAGGGTCAGCTCATATCCCTTGTGGGTGTGCTCCGGGATCCGCCCCCCCGCCTCGATGTGGAGCAGGTTGGCCCGCGCCCCCATCTCGTCCAGGGGCAGGCTGACCTGACGGATGGCCCCGAGATGACGCCACCTGGGGGCATGATGCCGAGCCAATGCCCGCGGCAGCCGGTAACTGTGACCCGCCACCCTGAGCTCTGGCCTCGGGCTCTCGGGAAGGGCGAGCGCCGCCTCCGTCACCACCGGCTGTTGCAGTATGCCCGCCAGCATGGCATCGAATCCGGCGGGCAGCGCCTCGTCCGGCGCGTCAGGGGCGAGATGCTGGCACGCCAGCGCCTCTTCAAATTCCTTCACCCGGGCGGCGCACTCGGGGCAGAACTCGCAATGGGCGGAGACACCGACGGCCAGCGGCAGGGGCAGCTCGTCGGCGGCGAAGGCGCGCAGCATGGGTTCAGTCGGATGGGTCTTAATCATGGCCTTGCTCCACTTGTTCCTTCAGTTTCTGTAGTGCCAGCCGCAGCCGGGACTTGATGGTGCCAAGGGGCACGCCGAGCCGGTCGGCCAGCTCCTGCTGGGAGAGCTCCTGCAGGTAGATGCCGCGCACCACCTGCTGCTGCGGCTCCGGCAGCGTGGCGACATAGTGGGCCATCTGGCGGGTCAGCACCGCGTCTTCACCGCCGCTCAGGTGCTCCTCTTCGGCCCGGAACTCCAGCAACGGCCAGATCTCCTCGGCGCAGAGCTCCTCCTTGCTGGCGCGGCGGCGGCGCAGCATGTCAAAGCTCTGGTTGCGCATCACTGTGTAGATCCAGGTGGGG